>Ga0307477_10000033_pt1 | contig 238580 bp, 219 predicted proteins | sample atmos_gasesECM2C_FD_203316 | JGI IMG/M metagenome (GOLD analysis project Ga0307477, IMG submission 203316) | Hardwood forest soil microbial communities from Morgan-Monroe State Forest, Indiana, United States - atmos_gasesECM2C_515 | ecosystem: Environmental > Terrestrial > Soil > Temperate...
CGTCGATTCTTCCGAACCTGCTCGTCGACGGCATGGTCGAGGCGATGCGCGCGAGCCCGGCCGTCAAGGTCTTCGTGGTCAACGTGGCGAGCCAGCCCGGCGAAACCATGGGATACACGGTGACGGATCACCTGGAGGCGCTCGAGCAGCACATCGGCGGCAACCTGTTCGACTACGTGATCGTCAACGGCAACTTCACGCCGTCGCTCCCTCCGTCCGCCGTCGAAGCCGGCATCGCCCGCATCGCATTCGACCGCGATCGCGCGTCAGCGAAGCGAGTGCACTACATCCTCGCGGACGTCGTCTCCGGACGGATCTCGACGCACCACGATCCGGACAAGCTGGCGCGCGTCATCATGAAGCGCATCTGGAGATGAGCGTCCAGCGGTAAGCGTTCAGCTGACCGAGGAGCGACGCCACGGGTGCCTCCCGCAGCCGTCGTCGCGGAGGCGCGCCGGGACCGATCGTGTGTCCACGGTGGCGCGCCGAGCGCGAGCGGCGGACCCACCGGGTCCGAACGCGGCCGCCAGGGAGGCGCCTGGGGCGGAGCGGCCGAGCGTCAGCTCGCGTCAGCCCCATGACGACCCTCTCCGTCGCGGAAGCGAGCCGCGCCGGAGAGCGGCTCACCGGTGCGGATGACGTCGATGCCTCGCCGCGATTCGTTGCGCAGCGCGTCGTCGGTGCTCAGCGAGTACTGCTCGTACAACGACAGCCGGTCGGACCGGACGCACGTCTGCGGATGCGCGGCGATCTGCGTTGCCAGGGCGCGCGCGGCGTCCAGCGCGGTTCCGTCCGGGACCACGCGATCGACGAGCCCGATGCTCAGCGCCTCGGCTGCGCCCACCGCACGGCCGGTGACGACCATGTCGAGGGCGCGGCCTTGCCCGACGAGTCGGGGCAGGCGGATGGTGCCGCCGTCCATGAGGGGCACGCCCCAGCGCCGGTTGAACACGCCGAGCACGGCGCTCTGTCCGCACACGCGCAGGTCGCACCATATTGCCACCTCGAGACCGCCCGCGACGGCGTAACCCTCGACGGCGGCGATGACGGGCTTCGACAACGACAGGCGCGAGACGCCGAGCGGCGCGTCACCGTCCGCGCTGACGGCGAGCGCTCGAGGGTGGCCCGGTTCGAGCGTTGTCAGGTCGGCGCCGCTGCAGAAGTTCCCGCCCGCGCCGGTCAACACGGCGACGGCGGCTGCTCGGTCCGCGTCGAAACGACGGAATGCGGCCGCGAGCGCCTCTGCGGTGGGACCGTCGATCGCGTTGCGAACCTCGCGGCGATCGATCGTGACGACGAGGACTCCGCGGTGCTGCTCTTCGCGGACCGTGGACGGGGTCATTCAGTAAAAGAGGTCGTGATGCACACGGTAGGCCCACTGATGGGCGAGCGGCTCCGCGACAGCCTGCCAGATCTGGTACCGGCGCCTGCTCGCGGCGGCGTCCCAGGTGCCGACGAACTCCGAGATCGTGTCCGAGAAACCCGACTTGAACCGGTACAGCCCGTAGAGGCGATGGCCCTCGTGGAGGCTGCCCGGTGGGGGCACCGCCACCAGGTCGTAGCTGCGGATGCCACGGGCTCTCAGCCAGCGCATCGCTTCCCACTGCAGCAGGTGCGGAGCCATCACCTCTGCGTGGCTCTTGGTGGAGCCACCGTCCTTGTACCAGCTCTTGCAGCCGATGAACGTCGCGTACAGCCCGGCCAGGATTTCGCCGTTGCGGCGGGCGAAGAACATCTGGCCCTGCCCCGCGGCCTCGTGGAGCCGCCAGTACCCGGCGAAGTAGTCCTTCGGGCGAAGCGTGAAGGCCGCCCGCGACTGCGTCGACCGCATCAGCTCGTACATCGCATCGATGTTCGCCTCGTCCGCGGCGACCGGCTCAACCGTGACCCCGCGCCGCCCCGCGAGGCGGATGTTGTAGCGCGTCTTGGGCTTGAACGAGGCCAGCAGCGCGTCCTCGTCCGGGGTGAGGTCGACGATGATCGTGGCGCGTGTGATCTGCACGTCGCGCTGCGCTTTCACCAGTCCGCGTTCCGCCAGCGCGCGGTCGGTGGCGGCGTCCTCGGGCAGCTCGGGCTCCACCTTGACCGCGAACGAACGACGCGTGTCGCGCAGCGTGTCGACGATCTCCCCGAGCTCATCGACCTGCGTCACGCCGGGACCCTTCGGCGCGTACCACAGGTTTCCCAGACCGGGGATGTGCCGCTGCAGCACCAGCACGGCCGTCTGGTGCGCACCGTGTTCGTGCAGCCAGTACAGGGGCTGCCATCCATGCCGCCGTTTGAACTCGCCCCAGGCCCGGCTCTGCAGGATGTGACCCCCGTCGGGGTTGTGAGCGACAAGCTCGTCCCAGTGCTCGATCTCGAAACTCGTCGCTCTCCTCATCGACGCACGGTCTGCGCGAGCGAGAAGAGCCGATGCCGAAGCGCGTGGATCTCGAGCTCCCACGCGCCCGGCCGTTCCAGCAGCCTCCCGCCGAAGGCCCGCTTGAACTGTGTGAAACCGGCCCAGCGATGGTCCGGCGCACCCGGCGGCGCCACGCCCCAGAAGTCGAACACGCGCCTGCCCTCGCTGCGCGCGTCGAGAATCATCCGCCACACCAGCGGCACGGCGGCACCCAGCTTGCGCCCCGCGACGGGATCCGAAGCGGCGTAGGCGTAGTAGCGCGTCGACGCGAAGTCGAAGCAGATCGCCGCGGCGATGACCGATCCCGCAGCCTCTGCCACGTAGAGGGAGGCGCTGTGGAGCGGCTGGAGGGTCTCGAGAATCGCCCTGTAGTACCCGGGACGCCGTCCCGCGTATCCGGTCCTCGCCTTCGTTGCGCGTTCGAGGGCGACGAACGTCTCCGCGCTCGCTGTGCCCGGATTGCGGGCGATGACGATCCCGCGTCGGGGCGCGGCGTTGATGCTACCCCGGTGACCGGCGGACAGGCCGCGCCGAAGCGCCTCCTCCGTCTGGGTCAGATCGAGCACCGAGGTCCAGCGTGGTTGCACGGGCTTCACGCGGCGCGCGCGCAGGCGCGCGAGGGCGTCGCCGGAGGGAGCCGCGAGAGGCTCCACTCGAGCAAAGTCGAGCCGCCGCTCACGCGCCGCGTCGGCGACGGACTGCAGCGCTGCGTCGAGGTCGCCGCCGGCAGGGCCGTAGGGGACGTAGAGATATCGTGGAAAAGCACCGACGCGGACGGAACCCGTCCACAACCAACCGGGGCGTCGTTCTGCGACCACCGCGTAGCCGAGGCGGCGCTGCACGCGCTGCCACGCGAGGCTCTGCAAGAAGTGGCCTCCGGCGCGCTCCAGTTGAACGTCCCAGTCATCGTCCGGAGACTCCGGGCGCAGCGCCGTCACGCGCGCCAACCCTAGCACAGGCGCCGTCGCCGGCATGGTCACGGTTGGCAAACGCCGTTGCGTTTCCTTACAATTCCGCGAGTTTCGCTGCCGGCATTTTTCATACGGAGACACACATGGCAGGTGCAGTAAAGACTCGTGACGACCTCGCGCAGGAACTCGCCAAGCGCGCAGAGATCACTGTGACAGCGGCTCGCGATGAGGTCAGGTGGTTCTTCGACACCATCTCCGATTCGCTGGAGAAGGGTGACGAGGTCCGCATCCACGGATTCGGTGCATTCAAAACGGCGCAGCGCGCGGCGCGTACCGGGCGCAACCCGCGCACTGGCGAAGCGGTCAAGGTGCCCGCTCGCCGAGTGGTGCGCTTCTCGCCGAGCACGTCGCTCTCGACGGCGCTCAAGGCTGGGCGGAGCGCGCGCAAGCGCTGAGGATTTTCGCGGTGGTCGAGCCGGCCGGTGCAGGTCGGCTCGGTCACCGCACGTGATGCGACATCGCCGCGTGTGCGGCCTCGTCGCCCGCCGGATCGAGGTGGATGATCACGTCGGCGAGAGGCTGGATTCGGTGGTACAGGCGGTGGCGCACCTCCTCACCGAGCGCGTGCGCACGCCCGAGGCTCTCCTCTGACGAGAGCTCGAGCGTGAGCTCGGCGAGCACGCGCCTGCCGGTCCAGCGCGCGCGCGCCTCGCTGACGGCGACCACGCCGGGCGTCTGCTCCGCCACCGTGACGATCGTGTCGACGAGCGAAGCATCCGCTTCGTCGAGCAGCCGGCCGGTCACGTTCTTGCCGGTCTCCCAGGCGACACCGACGATCACGGCGGTGACGACGAGCCCAGCGAGTGGATCGAGCAGCGTCGCGCCGAGCATGGCTCCCACGACGCCGATCGCCGCACCGAGCGACGCGAGGCCGTCGATGCGCGAGTGCCTGCCATCGGCGACCAGCGCCAGACTCTGCATGCGACGGCCGGACACGATCTTGTACTGCGCCACCAGCTCGTTGCCCACGAAGCCGCCCAGCGCGACGGCCAGCGCGAGCGCTGTGTTGGTCACCGCGTGGCGGTGCACGAGGTGCTCGACGGACGTCACGCCCGAAGCGACCGCGCTCGCGGTGATCAGGAGCAGCACGACGAGCCCGGCCAGGTCCTCGCCGCGATGGTAGCCGTACGGGAACCGCCGGGTCGGGGCGCGGCGGCTGAGCGTGAACGCGATGCCCAGGGCAACCGTCGTGGACACGTCCCCGAGGTTGTGCAACCCGTCGGCGAGGACCGCGGCGCTCGAAGAGGCGATCGCCACCGAGAGCTCCAGGCCTGCGACCGCCGCCAGCACGAGGGAGCTGAGCAGCACCACGCGCAGCGCGCTCCCCGCGTGCTCGCTCGGGACGCCGTGCACATGGTGATGACCGCGCTGATGCGGAGCGTCGTGGCCGCCGTGTTCATGAGCGCCGTCCACGCGCGCATCCTATCCACAGCACCGTCGTGATGCGCCGGTTGGCTCCGGCGATGCTGCTCGCCCTCACTGTTGCGCTGATCGCCCTGGCGTCGCTGGCCGTGATGCGCGTGTCCGCCGCGGCGCCGGCGCCCGACCTCGGGCTGGACACGCCCGCGCTTTTTGTCGCGGTGCCCGGCGATCCTGCGGCGATCCCCACACCACGCGTGGGCAGCTTGACGTTGGCGCAGTCCAACGGCGTCCGAGTCGCGGATAGAGACGGCGACGCCGCGAGACCCATCGGTTCGGTCGCCAAGACGATGACCGCGCTCGTCGTGCTGGATCGTCATCCGCTCCGCGCTCACGAGCTGGGGCCCGAGCTGACCATGACGGCCGTCGATGCGGAGCTCTACCTCCAGGCGGTGCGCGAGCAGGGATCCGCTGTGCCGGTTCGAGCCGGCGAACAGTGGCATGAGCGCGACCTTCTGCTCGCGCTCATGCTTCCATCGGCCAACAACGTCGCCGATTCGCTCGCGCTGTGGGTCTCCGGCGACCGCGGCGCGTTCGTCGAACTGCTCAACGAGCGAGCCGCGGCGATGGGCTTGAGCCGCACGCACTTCGACGATCCGAGCGGCTTCAGCGCGGCGACGGTGTCGTCCACGAGAGATCTCGTCGCGTTGGGGACCGCCGCGCTGCGCAACCCGGTGCTCGCTGACATCGTGTCGACCCGGGGCGCCGTGCTGCCCGACGGTGTGCGGACCGAGAACCTCGACGTGCTTCTGAGCGAGGAGCCCGGCTGGCTGGGAATAAAAACGGGGTGGACGCCCAGCGCGGGCGGGTGCCTGCTCTTCGCCGTGCAGCGCTCGTTCGCACGCGAGACCCCGCCCGTCGTCGTGGTCGGCGCCGTGGTGGCTCAGCCGGCGGATGCGTCGTACGACGCCGCGCATCCGGAGCTCGGCGGCGCGGTGCGCGCCGCTCAGCAGGCGGCGTCGGCGTTCTTCGACGGCGAGGTGGCCGTGCACACGGCCGACATCGCGCCGACGATCACCGGGTCGGTCGTCTCCGCGTGGGGTCCGCGAAGCGACGTCCTGGCCGTGCCCGTCCGCGATGACGTCGTGGTGCTGCGCCGCGGCGAGTCTCTGGCGGTGACGGCGACGCTGATGCAGCTGTCGCTGCCGGCGGCCGGCGGCGCGACGGTGGGGAGGCTCACGGGCGTCGCGCGCAGTGGCGCGCGTCTGAGCTGGACGCTGCGGATCGCCCGATCGGTGGGCGGGCCCTCAGCCTGGTGGAAGCTGACCCACGACTAGGCGCTTCACCAGGCGGCGTCGGTGCGCTCCGCCGCCTGCCGAAGCGCGTCGACCGCCTGCTCCGAGTGCGCCGCCACGTCGGGTGCTGCGCGCAGCGACTCCACTCTATTGCCCGCGACCACTACCTCGATCTCGTGCAGGCCGAGGTGCGGGCGGGCCGTGGGGTGGCCCCCGAACGCAAGCAGCGGCTCGCGCAGCTTCTGACGCAGCGCCCGAGGGGACAGCTCGCCCGCCTTCACGGTGTACGCACCGTCCGGCCGCCGCGCCAGCCGGAACCTGTACGCGATCCGTCCGCTCCGGGCGCACGTTTCGCAACGGCCGTACCGCTCGTCCGGGATCTCCGGGCGCTTCAGGCAGACGCGACACATGGGTGGCTGAGAATACCTCCGCCGCGCAGCGCCCTCGGGTCGGACTTCGCAAGGACAATGGCATTGACAAACAAACTGTGCGGTCGTACACTTGTACGACATGAATGTCGAGGTGCGAGCCATCGGTCTCAAGGCGATGCGCGAGCGGCACCACCTCACGCAGCGCGAGGTCGCGCGCCGGTTGGGGGTGACGCAGAACTACATTCCCGCGCTCGAGGCCGGCACTCGAAATCCGGGGCCGAAGCTGCGCCAGGCGATGATGCAGCTGTTCCAGTGCGACTTCGAGGACCTGTTCCAGGTCGTCATGGTCAACCCGGTCGACCATCACGAGCAGGTGCTGCGGCCGGAGCGGGAAGCAGGGGCGATCTGAAGGCCTCGTCAGGAGGCGCCGCAACCCCTACGTACAATCGACCGGTGGCGGCGGTGGATCGTTTGGTGCTCGAAGGGATGCAGTTCTTCGGCCACCACGGTGACGTGGAGGCGGAGCGAGAGCTCGGCTCACGCGTTTATGTCGACGTGGAGATATCCACTGATCTCTCCGTCGCGGGCCGCACCGACGCGCTCTCCGACACCGTCGACTACGTGCGCTGCTACGAGCTGGTTCGGGGCATCGTCGAGGAGCGTCGGTACCGGTTGCTGGAGGCGGTGGCCGAGAACATCGCCGACGCGCTGCTCGAGGATCCGCGCGCGCAGCTCGTGCAGGTGAGGGTGGCCAAGGAGCCGCCGATCGACGGGGTCATCGCGCGTTGCGCTGTGGTCGTGCGGCGAGACCGCGGGCGGGGTCGTTGAGCGCGATCATCATCGACGGACGAGCGGTTGCGAAGGCGATCCGCGAGGACGTCGCCGCGGACGTACGAGCCCTGGCCGGGCGCGGGGATCGGCCGGGACTGTCCGTCGTCCTCTGCGGCGACAACGCAGCGTCCGAGATCTACGTGCGCAACAAGGGACGCGTGGCGGAGACGCTCGGAATCCGCTTCGAGCTCCATCGCTGCGCGGCCACCGTGGAAACAGAAGAGCTCGTCACGCTTGTGCGCGGCCTGTCGTCCGATGATCGTGTGGACGCCATCCTCGTGCAGCTGCCGCTGCCCGCGCACGTGCAAGCGGACGCCGTCATCGAGGCGATCGCCCCCGACAAGGACGCCGACGGCTTCCACCCGCTCAACTTCGGCAGGCTGGCGGAGGGCCGCCGCGTGCTGTCGCCGCCCGGCACTCCGGCCGGCTGCATGGAGCTGCTGCGCCGCTACGACGTCCCGATCAGTGGCAGCGAAGCCGTGATCGTGGGACGCAGCGCGATCGTCGGCCGGCCGCTGGCGGCGATGCTCACCAACGCCGACGCGACCGTGACCCTCTGTCACTCGAAGACGCGCGGCCTTGCGGACGTGTGCCGGAGAGCGGACATCCTGGTGGCCGCCACGGGCCGGCCGGGCATGGTCGACTCCGGTTTCGTGCGCCCCGGCGCCTGCGTGATCGACGTCGGCATCACGGCGGTGGAGGGTGGCGTGGTCGGCGACGCCGATCGCGCCTCGGTGGAGCCGGTTGCCGGCTGGCTCACGCCGGTGCCCGGAGGGGTCGGGCCGATGACCATCGCGATGCTGATGCGCAACACCGCCGCCCTCGCCGCCGCGCGGCGGCCTGCCGTCGTCGCCTGAGGCGCGAGTGCCTCGGCTCCAGATCCGCTGGTCCGAGCACGAAGCGAGCAAGCCGTACGCGCGTCCGTTCGGGGTTAGCTTCCTCGACGACGACGGCGGGGCCGTTGGGGGCGTCGCCGTCAGCGGGGCGGACCTTCTCTACTACCGTCAGTTCAAGGCTGCGGTGCTCGCCCTCGGCGGCGAGCTGTTCGGGGAGACCGGCGTGGATGCCGCAGACGATCAGCAGCGCGCATGGCTCGACGTCGTGGGGTCGATCATTCCCACAGTCCTCGATCTGCACGTCGTTCCGGCCTCGACGTTCGACCCCGATCGAGGCCGGATCTTCCGCTTCGACGTGACGCGAGACGGAGCGCGCGTGGCGGCGGTGGACGCCGCGACGCTCCTCGACTACCAGGAGTTTCAGGCGGCCGTCGCACACCAGTCGGGCTTGCTGTTTCGCGCGCAGGACGTCGAGGCCGAGCGCGATCCGCGCGGTCGCGAGGCGGCGTGGGAGCGCACGCTGCGCACCGTGGTGGCGCGGCCGCACCCCAACGATGCGATGGCGGAGCACTGGCCGTGGCGGTGACTCACACCGCGTACCAGAGGGCCGTTGCGATCCTCGACGCGGCCGAGCCGCGGGGCATGAAACCGGGGCTGGAGCGGACCAGCGCGCTCCTCGAGGCGCTCGACAATCCGCACCTTGGTCTGCACGGCGTGCTCGTGGCGGGAACCAACGGCAAGGGGTCCGTCTGCACCACGGTCGACTCGATCGTTCGCGCCGCCGGCATACACACCGTCGCGCTCACCAAGCCGCACCTGACCTCGTACTGCGAGCGCTTCGTCGTCGACGGCGTGCAGGTCTCGGAGCAGACCTTCGCCGACGCTGTCGAGACGGTGATCGCCGCGGCAGGCAGGCTGCCTGACGCGCTCGAACCCACCGCCTTCGAGATGCTGACCGCCGCCGGGTTTCACATCGCGCGGCAGGCTCGCGCCGACGTGGTCGTGTGCGAAGTCGGGCTGGGCGGGCGCCTGGACAGCACCAACGTCGTCGATCTCGGCGTCGCGGTGATCACCAACGTCGGCCTCGACCACCGTGACAGGTTGGGCGACACCGTCGAGGCGATCGCCGCGGAGAAGGCGGCGATCATCAAACCCGGAGACGTCGGCGTGACCGCCGCGCAGCAGCCCGCGCTCGACGTGATACGCGAGCGGGCGCGGACAACCGGCGCCCGCCTGGTCGAGCTGTCGCCACAGGGCACCGAATGCGGCCTCGACGGCGTCGAGGTGAACGTCGAATTCGCCGCCGAGCGGCTGCGGGTGCGCGCGCCCTTGATCGGGCAGTTCCAGGTGGCCAACGTCGCCACCGCCGTCGCGGTGTGCGACGCGCTTCGCGAGGCCGGCCACGCGATCGGTCCGGCGGCGGTCGCGTCCGGGTGCGCTTCTGTGACGTGGCCCGCGCGCATGCAGTGGTTCGCGTCGAGGCCCGGCGTGCTGCTGGACGGCGCTCACAACCCGCCGGGCATCGCGGCGATGGTGGCCTCGGCGCGCACGCTCTTCGGCGGCCGCCGCATGGTCACCGTGTTCGCGGCAATGCGCGACAAGGACGCCGAGGCGATGGTTCGCGAGCTCCGTGCGCTGCCGAGCGTGGCGACGGTCGTGACCGCGCCCGCGGTGGAGCGCAGCACTCCTCCGGAGGAGCTGGCACGACTCATCGGCGAGCAGGCGATCGCGGTGGCCACAGCGCCCAGGGCGCTGGAGACGGCTCGCCGCCTCGCAGGCGCTGACGGGGTCGTCGTCGCGTGCGGCTCGCTCTACCTCGCCGGCGAGCTGCTGGAGGTGCTGCGGAGCGGGTGAGGGATGCGGAGGATCAGGCGGCCGCGAGGGCTGCCTGGAGCTTCGCTTCGAGCGCCTGCTTGGGCTGGTACCCCACGATGCGCTCCGCCGCCTGGCCGCCCCGGAAGAGCATCAGAGTGGGGATGCTCAACACGCCGAACTGCCCAGGGACGATCGGGTTGGCGTCGACGTCGACCTTGGCAACCTTGATCTGCCCCTCGTACTGATCGGCGAGCTCCTCGACGATGGGGGCGATCATCTTGCACGGTGAGCACCAGGAAGCCCAGAAGTCGACGAGGACAGGCAGATTGCTGTCCAGCACCTCTTCCTTGAAGCTGGTGTCGGTCACTGTGAGCGGAAGGGCCATCGTGCTCTCCTTGGGTCGGCTGCCTGATTCGATGCTAGCAGTCAGTCCGGCGGGGCCGGAGTGGACCCGCTGGCCGCCTTGCTGCCCGTATCCCCCGTCTTCGTCTTCGCAGTCGATCCGTCCGCTGACGTTTTGGTCGGCGTGCTCTCAGTCGACGTCCCGGCCGCTCTGTTGTCGGTCTTGTAGAAACCCGATCCCTTGAAGACGATTCCCGCCGGGAAGAACAACCGCCGCGCGGGCGCGCCGCACTTGGGGCAGTCGGCTTCGGGTTTGTCCGTCATCCGCTGCCAGACGTCGAACTCCAGCGAGCACGCGGGGCAGCGGTATCCGTACGTCGGCAAGCTGTGGCTCCGTCTGATTCGGTTGGGTGTTTCTGTACCTACCCTAAGCGAGCCACCCGCCAAACGGCACGCTCATCTCATTCTGCCATCGGGAGCACGGGGTTCAAGACCAGGCCGGTGGCGACCTTGGGGTAGAAGTACGTCGACTTCTGGGGCATGACCTCCGAAGCGTCGGACACGGCGATCACCTGGGCGACGCTGACCGGGTTCACGGCGAATCCGAGGACGGCCTCCCCGCCGCGCACCGCCCCGTCCAGGTCGTCGGCGCTCCGCGTGTAGACGAGCGCGCCGGCCGCCACTGCCTGCTCGCCGACCCCCGCCGGCGCCAGCACCTCGTCCTCGAGCACGACCACGTCCAGGGCCGCGCGGGGTGACGGGGCATCCCGCCGGACCCGGCTCAACACCGCCGCTCCGTCGCGCGCCACCGCGGCGAACGCGTGGTGGCTGGCTCGCATCTCGCCGGCTCTTGCCACGGCCGCGGGCAGATCTGGTGTCCGTTCGAGCTCGAAGGCGTCGTCGAGGCGGGCCCACAGGTCGTCGAGGCTGAACGCAACGCCGTGCGCCGGGCGCACCAGGCGGTGGGTGGGGAGGATCAGCAGCGTAGGATCGGCGGCGGCGACCGCGTACACGAGGGTCGGGGCGACGTCGGCGTCGGCTGGGTCGCGCCCGAGCCGCGAGCGGACCTCCGCGGCGTAGGCGGCCATCGTCTCGTAGCGGTGGTGGCCGTCTGCGACGTAGAACCTGGCCGTCGCCAGCGCAGAGGCGGTCGCGCGAACGACGTCGGCCGAGTCGCACCGCCAGAGCAGGTGCTTCTCCGGGCCCAGCTCGCCCTCGGTCCTGCCGCCGAGCAGTGCCGGCCCGGACGTGACCCGGTCGAGCAGCGACTCGAGCCCGTCGGAGTCCGCGGCGAGCGCGAACACCGGGCTCGTCTGCACGCCGGTGGCGCGCAGCAGCGTCAGTCGGTCCTGCTTCGGAGCGTTGAGGGTGCGCTCGTGAGGGACGAGGAGCGATCGGTCCCAGGGCATTGACGCGACCGTTCCGAAGACTCCGCGTCGCGTGGCGGTCCCACCCGTGGGCAGCTCGAACTCGTGCGAGGTGACGTAGTACGCGGGCGCCGGGTCACGCACGAGGACGCCGAGCTTCAGCCACGACTCGAGGTGATCGCGCGCCCGCGTGTAGCGGTCCCGTTCGCCGGGGACGTCGTCCGTGAACTCCCTGCCGAGCTCGATGCGCACGACGTTGCGCAGGTTGCGCCCGTACAGCGCCTCCTGCTCCTCGCTGCCGATCACGTCGTAAGGCGGCGACAGCACGCCGCCCAACCTCACGCGCTCGGGGTTGTAGTGCACCCCCCGCAACGGTCGAAAACCCGACACCGGCTCCGAGCTACAGCCTCACCTGGCGCAGCCGGTCGAGCCCGGCCCGCGTGCGTATCTCCTCGAGCAGCTCCGAGCTCACCGGGTCGTCGAGCTGCATGAGCATGACCGCGCGGCCGCGCGGCCTGTCACGGCCGAGCTCGATGCCCGCGATGTTCACGTCGTTTCTGGCCAGAAGTGACGAGACGGCCGCGATGACGCCCGGTCTGTCCTGGTGGGTGACGACGAGGTACGTGCCCGACGGCTCCATGTCCACGCGGAAGTCGTTGATGCGCGTGATGCGCGGCATCCCGTCCAGCTGCGTCCCGGCCACCACGAGACGCTCCTCGCCCACCACCTCGACCAGCAGCGCCGCCGCCGGATCGAGCGACCTGGTCGTGTGCCGCTCGTCGACGTCCACGCCCATCGAGCGCGCCACGAGCTTGGCGTTGACCGGGTTCACGCGCGTCTCCGTGTACGGCGCGAAGAGCCCGCGCAGGACGCCGGCGGTGAGGATCGACGTGTCGATGTCCGCCAGCTCGCCGGCGTAGCTGCACACCACGCGACGCAGCTGCGCGCCGCCGAGCTGTGCCGACAGCGAGCCGATCTTCAGCGCGAGGTCGAGGTACGGGCGGAGCCGGGCCAGCTCCTCCGGCAGCAGCGTGGGCGCGTTCACCGCGTACCGCGGGGTGCCGCCCTGCAGGTATTCGACGATCTGGTCCGCGACGTCGAACGCCACGTTGACCTGCGCCTCGCGGGTGCTGGCACCGAGGTGCGGCGTCAGGACCACCTGCGCCAGCTGCAGGAGGGGCATGTCCGGTGGCGGCGGCTCCTTCGTGAAGACGTCGATCGCGGCGCCGGCGATGTGGCCCTCGCTGATCGCGTCGGCGAGCGCCTGCTCGTCGATGATGCCGCCCCGAGCGACGTTGATGAGCCGCGCCCCGCGCCTCATCTGTCGCAACTGCGCGGCGCCGATCATGGACCGGGTCGCGTCGCTGAGCGGCACGTGCACCGTGAGGAAGTCGGAGCTGACGAGCAGCGTGGCGAGGTCCACCAGCTCTGCGCCCGCCTGCCGGGCTCGCTCCTCGGTCACCAGCGGGTCGTGTGCGAGGACGCGCATGCGCAGTCCCTCGCGCGCGATGCGCGCGACCTCGAAGCCGATCTTGCCCATGCCCACGACGCCGAGGGTCTTCTCGCGCAGCTCGGCGCCCATGAAACGCGCGCGCTCCCAGTGGCCGGAGCGCAGCGAGTGGTCCGCGGCGGGGACGTTGCGCGCCAGCGCGAGCATCATCGCGATCGCGTGCTCCGCGGCGGCGATGGTGTTCCCCGCCGGCGCGTTGAGCACGAGCACGCCGTGCGCGGTGGCGGCGTCGATGTCGATGTTGTCGACCCCGACGCCGGCACGTCCGACGACACGCAGCCGCGGAGCGGCGTCGAACACGTCCGCAGTCACCTTGGTCTCGCTGCGCACCACCAGCGCGTCGTATTCGGCGATGCGCGAGAGAAGCTCGTCGGCGGAGAGGCCGGTTGCGACGTCCACCTCGCCGCCGGCCCGCAGCCGCTCGACGCCGTCGTCGGCGATTGGGTCGGCGACGAGGATGCGAGAGGCGGTTGCGCTCGTCCCGGCCGGGGCGGTGGCGACCGTCAACCGACGGCGGCCGGCTCGGCCGCCGGGATGTCGGTGCGCGCAGCCGCCTGAGCGGCTGCGGTCGCGAGGCCGATGCGTGTCTGCAGACCGACGTCTGCGAGACCCTGCTCGAGCAGCGACAGCACTGAGTACACGTCGCTCTCGTCGATCATCCCGAGGTGTCCGATGCGGAAGATCTTTCCCTGCAGGTCGCCCTGCCCGCCGGCGAGCACCAGGCCGTAGCGCGTGCGCAGGTGGGCGAGCAGCTCCTTCAGGCGCTCGGGCGTGTCCGTCGGCGCGTGCACGGCGGTCACGGTGTCACTGCGGTGGCCGTCGGCCGCGAGCAGGCGCAGCCCGATCGCCTCGATGCCGGCGCGCACCATCCGCCCGACGCGCGCGTGGCGGCGCCACACGTTCTCCAGCCCTTCCTCGCGAAGCATCGCGATTCCCTCCTGCAGCGCGTACATGACGGAGACGGCAGGGGTCGTGAACGTCTGGTTCCTGTCCTGGTACTTCTTCTCGCGCGCGAAATCGAAGTAGAAGCGCGGGATGCGCGCTATGTCGGCGCGCGCGTACGCATCCGGTGAGACGGCGACGATGGCCACGCCGGGCGGCGCCATCCACCCCTTCTGTGACCCGGTCACCAGCACGTCGACGCGGAGCGCGTCGTTGTCGAGCGGCAGGCACGACGCGCCGCTGACGCTGTCGACGCAGAGCAGCTTGCCGCGGCTCTTCACCACGGCGGCGATCGCGGGCAGGTCGTTCACCACACCCGTCGACGTCTCGTTGTGCGTGACGAACACGGTCCTGATGTCGCCGTGCTCCGCGAGGATGCGGTCCACGTCCTCGGGGTCGATCGGTTCACCGGCGGGGACGGTGAGACGAACCACGTCGGCGCCGTAGGCGTCGCCGATCGCCGCCCAGCGCTCTCCGAACGAACCCATCACGCAGAAGAGCGCGCGCTCTCCAGGGTCCAACACGTTGACAACGGCCGCTTCGAGGCCGCCGGTGCCGCTGGCGGGGAAGAGCAGCACGTCGTTGCGGGTGCGCAGCGCCCACCGAAAGCCGTTGACGAGCTCCTCCAGCAGCGCCGCGAATTCCGGACCACGGTGGTTGATCATCGGCCGGCTGCCGGCACGCACCACGCGGGAGGGCAGCGGCGTCGGACCGGGAACTCGAAGCTGTTGCTCGATCATCAGCGCTCCTGTGTGGATTGGCGAGGCGACGTCTCCAGTCTAGCAACGCCCCGCCGGCGCACTTCCGCGCTGATCAGAGCCGGAGTTCGTCGTACACCGAGTGCGGTCCGACCGCTCGCGCGCTGCGCCGCGCGTGCAGGCGGCGGCGCTGCCGCAGCGCCCGTCTGTGCCCGAACACGAGCCGCAGAACGCGAAGCACCACCGCGACGGCGATCACGATGAGCTTCACGACGAGCCTCGGCCAGCGAAGTGCCGCCAGGACGGCCGCGGTGACGAACGCCCAGAAGGTCACCGCCCCCAGGGCGGAGCCGGATCGCGACACGCGTGCGGCCACGTTGCCGCGTGGCGCGGCGGTCGCAGGGGCGCCGCGCGGCGCCACCGGATGCGCTGCGCGCCAGGCTCGGATCTGAAGGGCGCGCGCGCCGATGTCCGCGTCGTAGCGCTCGATGCCGTCTCGGATCGCACTCGCGATCGCCTCACGCAGCTGGGGCGTCGCCAGCAGCGCGGCCTCACGTGGGTTGGTGAGGTACGCCACCTCGACGGTCGACGTCGGCATCGTGGCGTGGATCCACCAGTTGTCGCGCAGCTGGATACCGTCGTCGCCGACCCGCTCGACGGACAGGTCGCGACCCAGCGCGTCGCTCAGCGCTTGCGCGAAGGGCCGCGCGCCGGCGTTGGGATACAGCACCAACGACCCGCCGACGCGGGGGTCGATGAACGAGTTGACGTGGATGCTGATGAACAGCGCGGCGCCGTTGTCGATGGCGACCTGCTCCCGCTGCGCGATCGTGAGAAAGACGTCGGTCGTGCGTGTCAGCACAGCGCGCACCTCGTCGGTCTCGAGCAGCGCGGCCAGACGCTTTCCAACGTCGAGCGTGACGTCCTTCTCCTCGACGCCGTTGGCGCCGATCGCCCCCGGATCGAACAGCTGCGACGGGTTGTCCCGATTCGCCGAGCCGCCGTGACCGGGGTCGATCACGACCACGACCGGTCGCGGCGGCCCTCCCGAGGACTGGGCGTGCGCAACCGGCCCGCAGAGAGCGGCGGTCAACGCAGCCGCCGGGGCTATGGCAGTGATGTGGAGAAAACGTGCCCTCATGGGCCGCCGCCAGTATAGGCGTGGATTCCGAGGCTGCCCCGCCAGGGCTACGCGGAGCGGACCGCGGTTATCGGAGCTCTGCTTGGAACGGGAGGAGCGCGATGTGCCGCGCACGCTTCAGCGCCACGGTCAGCGTGCGCTGGTGGCGGGCGCAGGTGCCCGTCATGCGGCGGGGCATGATCTTGCCGCGATCCGAGAGGAAGCGGCGCAAGCGCGTGACGTCCTTGTAGTCGATGACGTCGGTGCGCTCGAGGCAGAAGGAGCAGACCTTGCGGCGGCGGCGATCGAAGTCAGGCATGGGCGGTTCTCATCGTGGTCAGAACGGGATGTCGTCCGGGTCGACGTCTCCACCGTTGGGGGACGCCGCCGCGGCGTCGCCGACCGGCGCCATCGCCGCGCCCGCGGGCCCGTCCTGGCGGCTGTCGAGGAACTGCACGTCGTTGGCGACCACCTCGGTGCGGTACCGCTTGGCGCCGCTCTGCTGATCGTCCCACGAGCGCGTCTGCAGGCGTCCCTCGACGTACACGAGGCGCCCCTTCTGCAGATACTGCGCGACCAGGTCGGCGAGCTTGCGGTTTCCCTGGTTCCACACCACCACGTCGTGGTAGTCCGTGAACTCCTTGCGCTCGCCGCCGGCGTCCTGTCCGTACCGATTGGTGGCCACCGCGATGTTGCAGACGGGGGTGCCACTCGGCGTGTAGCGCAACTCGGGGTCGCGGGTCAGCCGGCCGATCAGCATCACACGATTGAGCGAACCCGCCATCAGCTTTCTCCGTCTTCATCGTCGGCGGCCGGCGCCGCCGACAGCTCTTCGTCGTCCACGTCAGTGTCCTCCTCTGCGACGGACACCGTCACGCCTTCCTCGGCGACCGGCTCAGGCGGCGCGGCTGCGGTGTCGCCCTGCTCCACGACGTCCAGCTCGCCGTCGGGTTCGGGCATCTCGCCCTCGTGCACGACGAGCAGGTGGCGGAACACCGTGTCGTGGATGCGCAGAGCGCGCTCGATGGGCGCGACCTTGTCGCCGTCGAGCCACATCACCACCAGCACGTAGTAGCCGTCGCGCAGATGCCTGACCTCGTAGGCCAACCTGCGCTTGCCCCACAGCGTCGTCTTGACGACCTCAGCGCCGTTGGCCTCCAGCAGCCCGCGAACCGACCTGACCTCGTCGCGCGCGCCGTCGTCGCCCAACTCCGGTCGGACGATGTACATCAACTCGTAGCCGCGCCTCACGCGCGCACCTCCTTTCCTCTGGCCTTGCGGCACCCGGCCGTGCGCCGTCCGCCGAGGTGATCAGGCGGACCGGCACCGGGTGCAGGAAAGCACCGGATGACGGCGCTCAGTCTACCAGTTCAATCGAGGCGGAAAAGCTTGGGCAGCGTGGTGAGGTTGCGGTACCCCGTCTCGGTGACCACCACGAGGTCCTCGATGCGAATGCCTCCGAAGCGCGGATCGTAGAGACCGGGCTCCACCGTGACGACATCGCCCGGTTCGAGCGTGACGTCGACGTCGCCGATGCGCGGGTACTCGTGGATCTCGAGACCCACGCCGTGCCCGGTGCCGTGGATGAACCGCGCTTCGCTCTCGATGTCGCGGAACCCCTGCGTGGCGGATCCGTAGCCGTGCTCCTTGAACACGTTGCAGCACGCCAGGTGCACGTCGCGACCGTTGCCGCCGGGTCTCGTCGCGTCGAGCCCGGCCTGCTGCGCCTCTTTGACGGCATCCCACATGAGCGCCACCTCCGGCGGTGGGGTGCCGCGAACGACGGTGCGCGTCATGTCGCCCCAGTAGCGCGTGCGCTTGTCGTAGGGAAAGATGTCGAGCACGATCGGGAGGCCCGCCCGCAACACGGCGCTCGACGAACGATGCGGGTCGGCTGACTCCGGTCCTCCGCAGCAGATCGAGTCCTCGGTGCCGAATCCGTTCTCGACGAGGTCGGTCTCCACGGCGCGGATGAGGTCGTCACCCGACAGCGGCTTGCCCTCGCGGCAGAGCAGGCCGTCCACGATCTCCGCGCTCGCGATGATGTCGATCGCCTTCTGCAGCGCCGCCATCCCCGCGTTCTCCGCCCGCTCGATGCAGTCGATCTCCGCGTGCGTCTTGATGCGCCGCTCGCGCCGGTAGAGATCGGCGCGGGGGCGCACCTCGACGTCGCGCGTGCGCAGATGGTCGGCGATCAGCGTGGGGAAGTCCGAGTCGACGGAGATCTCGGCGAGCTCGTGCGTGCGGCAGATCTCCTCGACGAGCAGCGACCAAGCGTCCTGCTCGCTGCCCGCGGTTCGCATCTTGTCAGCGAAGTCGAGCTCCGCGGTGGAGCGAACCTTGCCGACGCGCGCCTCCTTGCGCGCGCGGCCCTCCTCGAGAACGCTGGCCCAGAGAACGGTGTCGCCTCCGCCACGGTCGACGACGACGACGGGATCCGGGGCCAGGAACCCCGTGCGGTACAGGATGTTGGGGTGGTGGTACGTCTCGCCGAAGAGCAGCACGGGAGCAGCGCGACCGGTCACCTCGGGCAGGGTAGCAGTTGAAAAAAGCGGGCCGGTCGACGGCGACCGGCCCGCGTGAAGCGATATCGGCGGAGGGAGAACGGCGACCGTTCGCAGGTGCCGATCAGTACACCGGCGCACTGCGGTCGCGCGGCACCGCGGCGATCATTACGAGCTTCGCGACGATCCAAGCGGCCACCGTGTACACGGCGATCGCGAGCAGGTCGACCCACTGCAGGGGATGGCCCGAGGCGCTCGTCACGCCGAAGACACCCTGGAACGGCCAGGCGAGCGCACCGCCGACCGTGTCGACGATCGTCGTGAAGCCGCTGAGACCGGCTCCCGCTGCCAGGAGAACGAAGCGCAGAGCCAGGAAGATGTCGACGACGGCGATGGCCAGCCACACCATCTGGCGCGCCTTGTATCCGTAGGGGATCACCGCCGAACGGGTCGCGACGGCCGTCGCGATGGGCGCCTGCCCGGCGGGCGCAGCCACACGATCCTGACGCATCTCCACGGGTTCTTTCATGACCCTCACCTCCTAAACAATGAGTGTATCTATATCACATTTGTACCCACCGTGGCAATCCGGTAATGCCACGACGGACTGGTCGGGAAGGCGGTCAGGCACCGGGCACGCGCCACCATGGCGGCTGTGAACCGCGAGCCCGAACTCGAGCGCCCAGCCGTTCGGGCGGCTGCTGTCGTCGCCGTGGCGGCGGCGTGTCTGGCGCTCTTCTCGCTGAGCAGGCCCGGTCTCCTCCTCGGCATCACCCCCGACGTCTCCGCGTGGTTCGGCGGCTCTGTACGCCTCGTCCACGGAGCGATCCCCTACCGCGACTTCGGGTTCACCCAGCCGCCCGGGTTCGTACTGCTCAGCTCGCCGCTGGGGCTGCTGTCGGAGGCGGTGGGGACGCGCGACGCCCTGGCCGTCTTGCGGATGTGCACCCCGCTGCTGGCGGCGGCCAACGTCCTGCTGATGGGCCGCCTGACCCGTCACCTGGGTGCGCCTGCGACGACTGTCGGATGCGCGGTCGTCGCGTTTTTCCCGGCCGAGCTGTACGCGCTCCGCGGCCCGCAGCTGGAGCCGGTCGAGATCCTCTTCTGCCTCATGGGCGCGGCGCTCGTCTTTGAAGGCGCCGGCGTCGCGGGGTCGCGCCGCCTCGGTCTCGGCGGCGTCGCGTTCGGTTTCGCGGCCGTGGTCAAGCTGCCGGCGCTCCTTCCCGCATTGATCGCCGCCGGGCTGTGTGCGGCGGTTCGTGGCCGGCGCGCCTTCCCGTTCGCCACCGGCGCGGTGTTGGGCTTCGCCGTACCCGCACTTCCGTTTCTCCTCCTCGCCCCGCCGGCGTTCGTCCGCGACGTGGTCGGCACGCAGCTCGGCCGCATCCCGGCGTCCGGTCGAGCTCCGCTTGAGACGCGGCTCGCCGACCTCAGTGGCGCGTCCGGTGTCGGCGTGTCCGGCGCCGCGGCCGTCGCCTGGGCGAGCCTCCTCGTCGCGTTCGTGCTGGTGGCGTTCCTCGTGCGTCGCCGGCGGCTGAACCCGCTCGAGTGGTTCGCCGTCTGCTCGACCGTGGCCGTCGCGGCGGCTCAGCTGCTGCCGGCCCGGTACCTGCCCCACTACGCGGCGTTCATCGCGCCCTTCCTCGGCCTGCTGCTCGCCGTGTCCACCGCCCGCGTCGTCGCGGCGCTGCGCGCCGCGAAGCTCAATCACGGGACGGCGCTCGGCGTCGCCGCAGCCGCGGCGGCGGCACTGCTCGGCACCCAGGCCTGGGCGATCCACGCCGAGGCGGCGCCAGATCTCGCGCCGGCCGTCGACGCCGTCATCCCGCCAGGGGGGTGTGCGCTGTCCGACAGCCCGGCCCTGCTGTTCACGTCGAACCGGTTCGTGTCGGTGCGGCGTGGGTGCAACGATGTCACCGACCCCGAGGGCGCGACCCTCGCGCTGGGCACGGGTACACCGGCGGCCGCTGCGATGTGGCGAGACGCGTTCTCCCACGCCGACTACGTGGTGACGTCGAGAGCGATCGGCGCGTGGCCGCTGCTGGCGAACTCATCGGTCCCGGCGTACGCGTCGCGACACTTCCGGCTGGTGGGCTCGGCCGGCCTCTTCGCGTACGTCCGCCGCTGACGAGAGGGCGCAGTCAGGATGAAGATGAGGCGACGACGCGGACGACCTGGACGGTGCACTGCCCCGGTCCGAACGTGAGAACGAGCCGCGCCTCGTCGGGCTGCCACGTCTGCGCGACAAGGCACGAACCGCCCGCGGCCACCGGCGCTCCCAGCGTCAGCTCTGGCCAGGCGACCGTGACGGTGTAGGCGCCCGCGCCGCCCGCTGCGTGCAGCGTCAGCCGTCCCGTGATGCCGTCGCCGCGCCCGGCGCGCACCTGTGGCGGGGCGGCCACGAGGTATGGACGGGCCAGGTGGCGCAGGTAGCCACTGTCGACGTCGGTGCCGGATGCGTTGCGGATCCCCCACCCGGAGCTCTCTCGCCACTGCCACCAGATCCACCCGGCGTCGAGGTCGTCGTACGCGTCGAGGACGCGGTCGGCCCACTCTGCGGCGTGCGGCTGCCCGTGGTCGATGCCCAGCTCCCCGGGCAGCATCGGCGCCGGCACCGATCGGGCCTCGCGTTCCTGGTCCGCGATGTGCGAGTCGATGCCCTGCGCATCGCCGTCGAACGCGGGCGGCACGAGCGATCCCGTGTACAGGTGGGGAGAGTAGACGACGTCTCTCGCGCGGAGTGGCGCGACGGCGGTCCCGAAGTCGTCGAAGAGCGTTCCCTCGACCACGAACAGGTGATTGGGGTCCACGCGCCCGATCTGGTCGATCGTGCGCGCGTACAGCGGCCACATCCAGTGCAGCTCGAAGAGCCGCGGCGGGATGGGCAGCGGATGCGGCTCGTTGTACAGGTCGTACCCCGCGACCCCGCTGTCGTCGCGGAAGCGCGCGGCGACGCTGCGCCAGACGATCTCGAAGTCCGTCTGCCAGTCGGGAAACAGCCAGAAATACGTGGTCGCGGCGTTCTGGGCCGGCGACAGGTGCCTTCGCCACGTGTCGGACGGCCACCAGGGGAGGTTCGGGACCAGCGGGACCGCCGCCCACTCCGGGGCGCCCGAGCCTTCGAATCGCGGCCCCCAGTCGAGAAAGTGCATGTCGAGCAGCGCGTAGAGGTGGTGCCGGTTGAGCATGGCGACCGTTCGGGCGACCTCGTCGAGATAGGCGCCGTCGACGCGTCCGCGCCGCGGCTCGAGGCGCGACCAGGCGATCGGGAGGCGGACCACGTCGAATCCCGCCTGCTCCATCAGGCTCGCGTCGGTGTCGTCGAGGTCCGCATGGCGCACCGACGCCTCCAGGAGCGCGTCGCTGTTGAATCCGCGCAGCAGGACGGTGCGCTGCTTCTCGTCGACGATGCGCGCGTGGTCGGCGGCGACCGACAGCCACGGCAGTCCGGCCATTGCCGGCGGTCGATGGGGCGGAGGGACGGTGGCCTCCAGCGCCGCGACGGGCACATACGCCCAGGCGAACCCCGAGACGAGCGCCAGGAGGAGGGACGCGCCCAGCCACGGGCCGGCCGCTCGCTGAGCGTGGCGTCGGAGCGGACGGCGGCCGCGGGAGCTTCGCCTGTGCCGGTGCACTCGTGCTGATGGTGCGTCGAGATGGTGGTCAGCGGGGGACTCGAACCCTCGACCTCGCGGATGTGAACCGCGCGCTCTAACCAACTGAGCTAGCTGACCCCGCGAAGGCGATTCTAGTGGGGCCGCGCAGCGCCGACCTCACAGCGCGCCCGCGTCGTCGCGACGCTAGTCGCCCACCAGCGCGGCGTACGCGCCTTCGTCGAGGAGCTCCACCGAGCCTTCGCCCACGTCGCGCAGGCGCAGCATCCAGCCGGCGCCGTAGGGGTCGTTGTTCACCACCTCGGGCGAATCCGACAGCGTGGGGTTCACCTCGGACACCGTGCCGCCCACCGGCGCGTAGAGGTCGCTCGCGGCCTTCACCGACTCGATGGCGCCGAACTTCGCGCCCGCCTCGAGCCGTGCGCCCACCTCGGGGAGCTCGACGAAGATCACGTCGCCGAGCTGGGACTGCGCGTGGTCGGTGATGCCGATGGTCGCGGAGTCGCCGTCGACGCGGACCCATTCGTGCGTTGTGGCGAACTTGAACGTGGAGAGGTCGGGCACTAACCGTTCCCTTTGGGGCGGCGGTAGAAGGGGAGAGGCGTTTGCTCGGCCGCCACCGCAACGCCTCTCACGTCGACAAACAGCGGAGCCTCTCTGGAAACGTCGGGGGCCACGGATGCCGTCGCGATCCCGTAGCCGAGGGTGAAACTGAACGTGCCGCTGGTGACCTCGCCGACGACCCTCGCGTCGGCGAGCACCGTGTGGCCGTGCCTCGCGATCACGCGGCCGGGCATGCGCAGCCCGATGAAGGAACACGGCGGGTTCCTGGGGTCGAGCTCGGCGAGCGCGTCGCGTCCGATGAAGTCGGGCTTGTCCAGCTTCACTGTCCAGCCCAGGCCGCAGCTGTACGGATCCGTCGCGTCATCCATGTCCTGCCCGTAGAGACGGAGCCCCGCCTCCAGGCGCAGCGTGTCGCGCGCCCCCAATCCGCACAGCAGCATCCCCTTCGCGGTGCCCACCTCGACGAGCGCGTCCCAGACGGCCGGCGCGTTCTCCGAGTCGACGTAGAGCTCGAAGCCGTCCTCGCCCGTGTACCCGGTGCGCGAGATCGCCGCGCGCATGCCGGCCACCTGCCCGTCGACGAAGTGAAACGGCGGTATCGCTTCCACCGGCGTCGACGTGAGCGACTGGACGATCCCCATCGCCTCCGGCCCCTGCACGGCCAGCAGCGCCAGCGAGTCGCTGAGGTCGTCGAGGCCCGCGCCGTCCAGGTGTTCACGCATCCAGGCGACGTCCTTCTCCCGGCACGCGGCGTTGACGACGAACATGTAGCCGCCGGGGTCTCGGTACACGACGACGTCGTCGACGATGCCTCCCGATTCGTTGCACATGACGCCGTACAGCGCCGCTCCGACCACGAGGCGCGCGGCGTCGTTCGCGACGAGCCGCTGCACGGTGGGCAGCGCGTCCTCACCGGTGATGCGCACCTCGCCCATGTGCGAGAGGTCGAACAGCCCGGCGCGCCGCCGCACCGCGCGGTGCTCGTCGCCGATGCTCGTGTACTGCAGCGGCATGTCGTAGCCGCCGAATTCCGTCATGCGGGCCCCTGCTGCGACGTGCCGGTCGTACAGCGGGGTGCGCGCGGCCATGAATGAGCCAGTCTAGAGATTGCGCCCTACCATGGCGACCGTCCGGGAAGAGGGAAAGGAGGCAGATGGTCATCGTCCTGGGGGTATTGGGCCTGGTGGTCCTCGCGCTCGCCGCCGGAGCTGTCGCCGCGCGCCGACACTTCCTGACGAGCTCGCTGCCGCGCCTCAAGGGACGGCTCGACGTCGCCGGGTTGACCTCCCCGGTCACCATATCCCGCGACGCGTTCGGTGTCCCGCACATCGATGCGACGCGCATGGAGGACGCCGCCTACGCCATGGGGCTGGTGCACGCGCAGGACCGCCTGTGGCAGCTCGACCTCACCCGCCGCGTGGCCACCGGTCGCGTCAGCGAGTTCGCCGGGGCGGAGGGTGTCCCCGTCGACCGCCTGGTGCGACGGGTGGGTCTGAACCGGATCGCGGCCGAGGAGGCCCAGCTCCTGGGAACGCACGAGCGCCGCATGCTCGATGCATACGCCGCGGGCGTCAACGCCGTCATCGACGACCCTCGGCCACTGCCGCTGGAGTTCCGTCTCGCCTGCATGCGTCCGGAGCCCTGGCAGCCGCTGCACAGCATCGCCTGCGTCAAGCTGCTCGCGCTGGCGCTGAGCCTCAACTGGGACAGCGAACGCCAGCGGCTGGAGCTCCTGCGCGAGCTGGGTCCGGACGTCGCGGCCAGGTTGGACCTCTACTACCCCGAGGCCAACCCGACGATCCTCGCCGACACCGCGACGTACGTCGCGGGACACCGCGACGAGAGCGTCCTCGAGATGTTTCGCGAGGCGACGCGCTGGCTGCCGTCGCTGGGCGGTGCCAGCAACTCCTGGGTGGTCGCCGGGTCACGCACCGTGTCGGGCCGGCCCATGCTCTGCAACGACCCGCACCTGACGCCGTCGGTGCCGTCCGTGTGGTACGCGGCGCACGTCCGCGCCGGCGCCGACTTCGAGACCACCGGCGCGACCATGCCGGGTGTCCCCTTCGTGCTGATCGGCCACAACCGCAGCATCGCCTGGGGCTTCACGAACTCGTTCGCCGACTGCCAGGACCTGGTGATCGAGGAGTTCGACTCGGCGGCCGCGCTCCGCTACCGGACCGAGCGGGGCTTCGAGGCGTCGGGGATCGCCCGGGAGATCATCCGCGTCAAGGGCGCCTCAGACGAGATCGAGGAGGTCGTGCTCACCCGCCACGGGCCGATCGTCGAGCGCATCGACGACGCACCGCACAACAAGTGGCGAGGCCTTGCGCTGCAGTGGACGGCGCTCACGCCGGGCTCGTCGATGTCGAGCCTGCTCGCGCTGCAGCGGGCCGACGACTGGGACTCGTTCCGGCACGCGTTGAGCGCGCTGGACGCGCCGTCGCAGAACGCCGTGTACGCGGATGACGAGGGCCACATCGGGTACTTCCTGTCCGGACGGATTCCGAGACGCCGTCGTCGGCCGAGCGGGCTCCCGGTGTGCGGGTGGGGCAGCGACGCCGGGTGGGACCGCTTTCTCACGGTGGACGAGGTGCCCCAGCGGCTGGACCCGCCCGAGGCGCTGATTGTCACGGCGAACAACCGCATCGCCGGCGACCGGTTCCCGTTCTACATCGCGAGCGACTACATGAACGGCTACCGAGCGCTGCGCCTGCACGAGCTGCTCGCCGAGCGCGTCGCCATCGACGCGCCCGCCATGCGCGACCTGCAGATGGACGTCGTCTCGCCGCCGGCCCGCGAGGTGGTGCACATGCTCGAGGCCACCACGTGCACCTCACCGCTGGCCGAGAAGCTGCGGCACGAGCTCACGGCGTGGAACGGGGCCATGGACGCGGACCGTGTGGAGCCGACGCTGTACGAGGCGTTCATGCGCCGCCTGGCCGAGCACGCCATGCGTCCGCTCGCCGGCGACCAATGGGGCACCGCTTCCGGCGAGACCCTGGTGCACGCGGCGTTCGAGTACCCCGGCAACCTCGCCGGGCGCGTGACCCCCTGGTTGATCGACAGGTGGGAGGGCGACGACGCGTCCATGCTCCCCGACGACACCACGTGGGACGAGATCGTGGAGCGCGCCCTTCTCGACGCGGAGGGCGACCTGCGCCGTGCCTACGGTTCGCGCCGGCGCTGGCGCTGGGGCCGCGTGCACGCGATGCCTCTCGAACACCCCTTCGGTCGCAGGCGCCCGCTCGGCCTGCTCTTCAACGCCGGAAGGGTCCGGATCGGCGGATCGCTCGACACGGTCATGGCCACGTCGTACGTGCCGGGCCGTCCGTACGCGACGCGGCTGTTCGCGCCGTCGTGGCGGCAGGTGATCGACGTCGGCAACTGGGAGGCGTGCAGCGGGGTGCACTTCCCGGGCCAGTCGGGGCAGCCGGGTTCCCGGCACCGCCGCGACCTGACCGATCGCTGGCGCCACAATCGTCAGTACCCGATGTATTGGAGCCCGGAGTCCGTGGCGCGCAACGCCAAGCGACGGCTGACGCTCTTCCCGGTCCCCACGGCGGAGGCGCCCGCCGCGGAGGATGCGGCGGAGGCAGCGTGATCGGTCGTCGCGCGGGCAGGCGGTGGTTGGCGGTCCTCATCGCAGGCCCGACCCTGGGGCTGGCTCTCGGCCTGTTCCTGCTGCCCGGCAACGTGGTGGGGCACGCCGCGGTCACCCCGCCCCTGCACTGCCGCCACAAGCCCTGCCCACCGGATCCGACGCCGACCGCGGCACCGACGCCGAGCGCCGCTCCGACGCGCACCGGAGAGGTGCAGGCGATCTCCGTCCCCACCGCCACGCCGTACGACGATCCCCGGGCGACCCCGGGGCCGATCCAGGGGACGCTCGTCACGCCCGAACCCGTGCTCGCCCTCCCCGTCGCCGCGCCGGCACTCGCCGCGCACCCTCAGGGCGACCCCGGCTTGACGGTGCTGCTTGGCGTCGGCGCCGCGCTGGCGCTGGTGACCATCGGAGCCCTCACGGTCGCGCTCGCCCTGCACTGATGGCGCGCCCGGCGCGACGCGGCGGTGAGTCCGGCCTCGTCCGAAGCTGCTGCCTGGGCTTCGTCCTGCTGGTGGTCGCCGTGGGACTCGCGACGTACTTCGCGGACCGCGCCCTGGCCGGACCCAGCCTCGGAGCGCCGCCCGTCGGGCCCGACGACGGCGACAGCCAGACCCAGATCGCGCTGACGGTGGGCGCCCGCGTGGTGGCCGGGCTCGCCGCCTCCGAGCACGCGGCCGTGGCGCTCAGCGAGCGCGACCTCACGGTGCTCATCGACGCCCACAACCCGCACCCGGATCGATTCACCAACCTCGAGGCTCGCGTGCGTGACCACCTGCTGGTCATCTCCGCCGACGACCACGCCGGCCCGTTCAGCGTGACGCCGGTGCTGCGCATCGCGCTCAGCCTGCAGGGCAGCAGTGCCCGGGCGATCGCCGTGAGAGTCGAGGAGATGGACGTCGGTCAGCTCACGCTCCCAGGCTTCATGCGCGATCGCCTGACCGGGGATCTGCCCGCGGTGCTCTCGATCCCGGCGCTGTTCGGCGCGGCCCCAGCCCTGACGGCGCTGAGCGACAACCTCGAGTGCGTCGCCGTGACGGGCAATACGGTCCTCATCGGTCTTCACCGGCCGGGAGCCGCGGCTGAGACACAGACGTGCGCCGGTTCGCGCGCGTAACCGGCCTCAGGACTCCGTGGCGGCGAGAACGAACGCCGCGTGGCTCTGCACCTGCGGGTAGTTGCCGAGCGGTGACAGCGAGCCGGGGTCCGCCACCTCCCCGAACAGGCCGAGGTCGCCCCGGGCTCTCAGCGCGGCCGAGAAGTGGCGCTGTCCGGAGCGTCCGTTCTGCTCGAGCGCCGACGCCAGCCAGAAGGTGGGAAAGACGAACGGGCCGCACGGGTCGGGGAACGCCTCCTGCTCCGGCCGGCACCGGTCGACGAGCCCGCCGCGGTCCAGCTCGCCGGCGATCAGGTCCAGGGTCGCGGTCACGACGGGATCGTCACCGGCCAGCAACCCCACCGCCGGCACGCACGCGAGAGCGGCGTCCGCGCCGCCCCCGCCCGCGGTCAACTGCAGCGCATCGCCCGAACCGGAGAGCAGCGCGGCGCGGATCGCGTCCGCGCCCCGCCGCCAGGCGTTGGCGTCGCCGTCGATGCGGCCGGCCTCGGCGAGGTCGGCGGCGTCGCGCAGCGCCGTCCAGGCCATCACACGCGAGTGCGTATAGCGGCGCGGTGCGCCCCGTATCTCCCAGATCCCATGGTCCGGCTCGCGCCAGTGTGCGGCGGCCCATGCCGCGACCCGCGAGCAGGACGCCGCCAGGACGGCGGGAAGTGCGTGGACGGCGTCGAGCTCGCACGCGAGCCGCGTGACCTCGCCCGCGATGTCCACCTGCACCTGCTTCGACGCCGCGTTGCCGAATCGGACGGGCCGCGACGATCGGTATCCACCGAGGTGGTCGAGCGCGCGCTCCGCGGGTGGCTCGCCTCCATCGACTCGCACCAGCGCTGGAGGGTCGTCGCGCAGCGTCACGTGTCCGAGGAACGAGGCGAGCCCGACCGAGTCGTCGACCAGGCCGAGGCGCAGCATCGCGCGAGCCGCGAGTGCTCCGTCGCGGACCCAGCAGTACCGGTAGTCCCAGTTGCGCGTCGCGCCCGGCCACTGGGGCAGAGAGGTGGTCGGCGCGGCGACGATGCCGCCGTCCTGCCAGCGAAGTCCCTGCAGAACGCACGCGGACGTCGTCAGCAGCCGGCGCAGCGTGCTCTCGTCCGTCGAGTGGCGCGCGAGCTCCGCGATGCGCACCGTCTGCGGTGCCGGCGCCCTGCGCCGCCACGCGGCGACGGTCCCGTCGATCGCTTCGGGCGCGCACGGCTCTGCGTCGGTGCTCGAGAGCGTCACCAGCGTCGGCGTCGCCTCGGCGTGAAAACGGTGCACGCGCACCGCGCCGTTGTCGGAACGCTCCCCGGGGCAGTGCAGCGCGACGCCGGCGGCGCCGGCGTCGTGCGCCGTGTCGAACCGCACCTCGACGTCGGCGTCGTCGCCCTCACCGCGGACGCGGCGCGCCACTGTCGGGGCGGCGCCGAAGACGAGCGCGTCGTCGATCACGATGCGAGAACGGCCCGAGCGCCACACGGTCTCGAGCACGAGCGTTGCGGGATGGTAGCGGCGCGACTCGACGTGAGCGTCCGGTCGCGCGGGGCGGACGGAGAAGACGCCACCGGATCGCTCGTCGAGCAGTGACATGAGCAGCGGTGGCGAGTCGTACCGCGGCCAGCACATCCATGCGACGTTGCCGTCCGGGTCCAGCAGCGCGGCGGTGCGCCCGTCGGCGAGCAGAGCGTGATCGCCGATCGAGTGCTGCACGGCGGCGCCGAGTGTAGTGCGGCGACCTCCCGCGCGCGCTACAGGAGTCCGCGCTCTACGGAATCGTCTGCGCGATGCTCGCGATCTTCTCGGCCCAGAGTGGATCGCTCGCGTAGTCGACGTTCATGCCGCGCAGCGTGGGGCCGTGATAGTACTGCCCGGTCGGCGACAGGTAGTTGACGGCGATGAAGTGCGCAACGAACTGGATGCAGCCGTCGAAGCTCGGGAACGACGTGGCGTCGCCGAAGGGGTTGGCGTCGTCGGCGTTGTACCCGAAGAGGTTGTGCTTGATCTGCGCGATCGCGGACGTCCCCCAGCCCGACTCGAGGATCGCGTGTGCGACGAAGTAGCGAGCGCTGACGTGAAAGCCGTGCTCGGCCTGCATGAAGCTGCCGCCCAGCCCCGCGAGGGCGGTGCCCTGCAGGAACGCGTTGATGTTCGTGGCGGTCTCACCGGAGGGCAGCGTGAGGTCGGTGTCCACGCTGAAGCCGTTCCCGGCGACCGGGTCGTACACGACGCCCGCGCCCGCCCTGGCCGCTGCCAGCGCCGCCGCCTGCGCCGCGAGGGCTGCCTGCAGGCTGTTCTGTGAGCGCGACACGGCCTTGTGGGCGGCGACGTCCGCCTGCTGCACCTGCTCCGCCTCGACGGCGACCACCGCTTGCGTGGTGCGGGCCTGGGCCTCCGCGGCGTTCAGTTGCAGGCGAGCGGATCGTTCGGCGTCGAGCGTCTGAGCGGCCTGCTTCTCCTCGTCGTGGATGCGGTTGAGCAGGTCCTGGGTGGCGCTCGCGACGTGGTCGAGCTGCACCTTGCGGTCGACGGCCGTCGCGATGTCCTGGCTCTCCATGAGGTACACGAGCCCCGCTTCGGGCCCGCCGCTCTCGTACGCCTGACGGATGTACGCGGCGAGCCGGGCTCTGTCGTCCGCCAGCTGCGACTTCAGCCTGTCCACCGTCGCGGCGTCGGCCGTTATCGACGCGTCGAGCTGCGCGATCTGCGCCTGCAGGTGCGCGAGCTGCGCGTTCGCCGCGGCCAGGTTGCTCTGCGCACTGCCGAGCTGGGTGTCAACAGCGCCTGCCTGAGCCTGCGCCTGAAGCAGCTGCTGCTGCGCGCTCGTGACCCCTGCGCCGGGGTCACCGGCGGCGCTCACGGGCTGTGCAATCGCTGTGAGCAGGAGGACGACGCCGAGCACGCGCAGCGCCGTCGGGGCGTGCGGAGAAATGCGAAAAGCCATCGCGGCGAGTCTCCTGTGAGCGCACGCGATCATGTCGTGGCGTCATCACTGCGTCAAGAAAATCAACCCCAGTCATCAGATATCGTCACCGTCGCGTGACACAACGGTTTCTGCGGCGTAGCGGCGCGTGAGCGCCGTGCTGTCCCGCGGGCAGACGGACGCGCTCAACGCCTACATGGACGAGCTCGAGCGCTGGAACCAGCGCCTCAACCTCACCAGCGTGACGCGCGAGGACGCGTGGTCGCGGCACGTCGAGCAATCGCTGCACCTGCTCGAGATCGCGGATCCTCCCGAGGGGGCCGCGGTCGTCGACATCGGTTCGGGGAGCGGCGCACCCGGGCTCGTGGTCGCGGTGGCGCGTCCGGACCTGGCGGTCACCCTCGTCGAGGCCGACGGACGGAAGGCCGCCTTTCTCGTCCACGTGGCGGGCATGCTCGGATTGGACGGCGTGGGCGTCGCCCCGGTTCGGGCCGAGGAGGCCGGGCACGACCCCGGGTTGCGCGAGCGCTTCGACCGCGCGCTCTCCCGGGCCGCGGCAAAGCCACGCGTTCTGGTGGAGCTGGCGCTGCCACTGCTCAGGCCGGGTGGACTGCTCTGCGCTCTCGTGACCGACGCGCCGGCGGCGGCTCGGAGCTGCCGGGCTGCGGCCGCCGTGCTGGGAGGCGGCGAGCCGGCGGGCGAGGCCGGCACCCTCACGGTGCCCAAGGTGGCGCGAACACCGGCGGAGTTCCCGCGCCGCCCCGGGGTGCCCACGCGCCATCCCCTGCCGTAGGCGCTGCTCGCCGCCGCCTCGGTCGGCTCAGCCCGCCTCCACGCCGCCGAATCGCTCCCGCAGCGCCGCCTCCGCGACCCCCCGCTCGTCCCAGGTCATCGCCCGGTCGCCCACGATCAGCGACCCCTCGTGGCCCTTGCCCGCCAGGAGGACCGTGTCGCCCGCGGCGGCGTGCCCGACCGCGAAGCGGATCGCCGCTTGGCGGTCCGGGACCACCACGACCGTCTCACCGCGCTTGCCGCCGGCGCCTGTGGCACCGGCCGCGATCTCCTCGAGGATGCGAAGGCGATCCTCCCGGCGCGGGTCCTCGTCGGTGATCACGGCGACGTCCGCAAGCCGGGCGGCGACCGCTCCCATCGCCGGCCGCTTCGCGACGTCGCGCTCGCCCGCCGAGCCGAACACCACCCAGAGCCGCCGGGGCGTGGCGGGGCGCAGCTCGCGCAGGACCTTGTCCAGCGATTCGGCCGTGTGCGCGTAGTCGACGATCACCGAGAACGGCTGGCCCAGGTCGACGCGTTCCATTCGTCCGGCGACCCCCCGGAGGCCCATCATGCCCTCGACGGCATCGCGCAGCCCTGCCCCGGTCGCGCACGCAGCGCCGAGTGCGGCGAGCGCGTTGGCGGCGTTGAACCTTCCGGGAATCTGCAGCGTCACCCGCTCGGAACCCCAGGGGGTGCGCGCCGCGAACGACAGCCCGCGCGACGTCGAGCGGATGTCGTCTGCGCTCAGGTCTGCCGGCACCGCCGGGTCGGCGCTGTACGTGAGGCGCGTCGCGACGGGGATCCGCACAAGCCTCGGCATCGCGAACCCGTCGGTCGCGTCCAGGACTGCGACCGCGTTCGCGGACGTCGCCGCCTGTTCGAGGAGCCGCGCCTTCATTTCCAGGTAGTGCTCGCGCGTGCCGTGCAGATCGAGGTGTTCCGCGGTGATCTTCGTGTACACGGCGGCGTCGTACGAGACGTCGTCCACACGATGCAGCTGCAACGCGTGCGACGAGGTCTCGAGTGCCGCATGCGTGCAGCCGAGGCGCACGAAGTCTCGAAGGGTGCGCTGCAGCTCGACCGCTTCCATAGTGGTCTGCCGCGACTTGTTGGGCGTCACCTCGCCGAGGGCTCGTCGGTCCACGGTGGTGAGCGAGGCGGCCGGTATCCGCGCGCCGGTCCAGGCGGCCCAGAGCAGCGTGGCGGTCGTCGTCTTCCCGTCCGTGCCAGTGACCCCGACCACGCGAAGGGCTCGGCTTGGATCGTCGAAGAACGCGGCAGCGAGCGCGGAGAGCGCGGCGCGCGTCTCGGGGACGAGGTAGAGCGGAACGGCCGCGGGGAGCGGGCGGCCCGCACCGTGCTGGGCGACGACCGCGACGGCGCCACGGGCGATCGCGTCTCCGATGTAGGCGTGACCGTCGACGTGAAAACCCGCGACGGCGACGAACAGGCTCCCGGGCTCGCAGCGACGTGAGTCGTACTCGACAGCGCCCACCTCGACGTCCGTCGCCGCGGCGGTCGCCTCGATGCCTGACCGAGCCAGCAGCTCGGACAGGCGTATCACGCGCTCAATCTAGCGCGGGAGCTACTCCCGGTCGCTGCTCTCGCGGCTCCGCTTGCGTCGCTGCCAGAGGACGAATCCCACGCAGACCCCGCCCACGACGAGCAGCGCCGGCACGAATTTGACGTCGGGTGTCGCCGCGGTGAGCTGCGGCCCGAGGTGCGACACCCACGTCTGCTGCCACTCTGCAGCGCTCGGGCCCTCAGTGTGCGTGAAGTCTCGAGGGGCGGCCGACGGCGACCCTGCGTACGCCTCGTCGCGACTGACGAAGGACTCGTCCGTGCCGCCCGCGGCGATCTGCTCGTAGTCACCTTCGAACAGCCCGAAGTTCACGTTCTTTGTGTCGAACGCCCCGTAGCCGGCGTCCGGGGTGCCCTGCACGGTGTCGACGAGCAGCGGCGCCGAGAAGGTCGCCCCGGCGTCGTGCGACTCTTGGTAGTAGGTGTCGATGGGCGTGCCGCGGCCCGTCGTGATGTCGAAGTGCCCCGCCGGGTTCTCGTCACGCTGCCGGTAGGCGACCCGGACGATCCCGTCCTGACCCACCGCCACCGTCGTGTTGTAGCGGTCGATGAAGTTGCCGGTGGGCTCCATCGAGTCGATTCGGGCCGGCGCCGACCAGGTGACACCGGGGAGCGCGCCCGGCGCGGCCGGTGTGGAGAACGAGACCACCGGGTCGTTCTGGTTGCCGCCGGCCTCCGTGCGGAAGCGGTTGTCCTCCCACACGACGTAAACCGCATCCGTGGTGGGGTCGACCGCGGCCTGCGGCAGTCCGCCCGCGCGCTGGTCGGTGATGCCGTTGCTATCGTAGGCGGCGACCGTCACGGGCGCCTGTGTCGACGGCAGGGGGCCCGGCCAGGTGACGGATCCGGCGCCCGGGATGACGGTCCACGCGATCGAGTTCCCGCTGGGTGTGACGCAGGTCTGGTCGGTGATCTCGGTCGTGCTGCAGGTGACCGCGTCTTCGTTGACGTACGCGACGCCGACGCTGCCGTCGGTGAGCACCACCGGGAACGCGCCGATACCGGTTATCGGCGTCAGCGGCCCGCCGAGCGTCGAGCCGGCCGGCGTGAACGCCGACCAGTTGTAGGTGTGCTCGCATCCGGCGACCGAGCTCGGAACAGCGGGGTTGGCCACGTCCGGGTCGCAGTACGAGTAGACGAGCGCGGCGGCTTCCTTGTCCCAGAAGATGTAGACACGGCCGGGGTGGTGGCCGGAGCCGCTGCCGTTGTCCGCGATGATCCAGTTCTTGTCGTTCAGCCCCTGGACGGTGTCGGCCTCCGGGAACGCGGCGGTGGCGAACGTCCTGCCGCCGTCGAGGGAGACGTTGACGGACATCCCGCTCGGGTTCGTCGAATCGTTGAACACCAGGTTGTTCACGTAGACCGCGTAGCCCTTGTACCCGCGCGGGTCCTTGCCGAAGGCCACCGAGGCGTCCGAGCCGCGGCCGTACGTCGCGTTGCCGGACGCCGCCGTGTTGCCGGGCAGCTCCCCGCCGTACGGCCACGTCGCGCCGCCGTCGAGGCTGGCCGCCCAGCCGTTGTCGGCGTCGCCGCCGCCGTCGTGCCGGCCCGTCTGGAAGGCGGTCACGACGTCGCTGGGATCGGCCGGGTTGACCGCGATCGAGGGTTCGACCTCGGTGTTCGGCTGCTCGTCGGACGCGACCGACGCCGTGAAGGCCGACGCCCGCCCGTCCCGGATCACCGAGGGGTTGCCGGGGGCGTAGTCGGCGCGCGCCGCGATCGATACGCCGCTCAGGGTGACGAGCGCTGCGGCGAGCGCGACCAGGCCGACCTGGGTCGACTTCATTCGAGTGGCCTCCCTTCCTCGTTGGACTGTGCTGTCACTGACATTCTCCCCTTTTCCAGAAACGTCCAGGAGCGCCGTGGCTTGCGCCCACCGCGCGAATCCAGAGTCGTTTGGTCGGGATTGGGTAGACTGGCCGCATGGCCAAAAGCTCTCGTGACGTGCTCGACGACGCTCGCCGGACCGTCGCCGAGGTCACGCCGCAGCAGGTGCACGACGATCCGCGCGCACGGAGGCTCATCGACGTCCGTGAACGGGACGAGTTCGAGCAGGGCCACCTCCCCGGCGCCACCCACCTGAGCAAGGGCTTCATAGAAACGAGGATCGAGGACCTCGTCCCCGACCGCGACACACCGATCACGCTGTACTGCGCGGCCGGGGTGCGTTCGCTGCTCGCCGGCCGGGCCCTCGGGGAGCTCGGCTACACGGACGTGCGGTCGATGTCGGGCGGGTTCAACGGCTGGAAGCAGGCCGGCTTCGATTTCGTCGTCCCCGTCGTGTTGTCGCCGGCCCAGAAGCAGCGCTACAGCCGCCACCTCCTGCTCTCCGAGATCGGGGAGGAGGGTCAGCGGAAGCTGCTCGACGCGAAGGTGCTGATCATCGGCGCGGGTGGGCTCGGCTCACCGGCCGCCGTGTACCTGGCCTCGGCCGGAGTGGGCACCATCGGGTTCGTCGACTTCGACGTCGTCGACGTGAGCAACCTGCAGCGCCAGATCCTGCACACCGAAGATCGCGTCGGCATGCGCAAGACGGAGTCGGCGCGCATCGCGCTGCAGCAGCTCAACAGCGAGGTCAAGGTGGTCGAGCACAACGAGATGCTGAGCGGCGACAACGCGCAGCGCATATTCGAGCGGTACGACGTTGTGGTCAACGGCGTCGACAACTTCCCCGCGCGCTACCTCGCGAACGACGTCGCGGTGTTCACCAAGAAACCGCTCGTCGACGGTGGGATCTTCCGCTTCGAGGGTCAGCTCACGACGATCATCCCGTTTCAGTCGCCGTGCTACCGGTGCCGCTATCCCGCGCCGCCTCCGCCGGAGGAGGCGCCGTCGTGCGCCGAGGCCGGCGTGCTCGGTGTGCTGCCCGGGATCGTCGGCGTCCTGCAGGCCACCGAAGCGATCAAGCTCATCGCGGGGATCGGCGACGTTCTGGCTGGGCGCCTGCTCCACGTCGACGCGCTGGCGATGCGCTTCCGAGAGTTCCGGATCCCGCGTGATCCGCAGTGCCCCGTCTGCGGCGAGAACCCCACCATCACGGAGCCGATCGATTACGTCGGGTTCTGCGCCGCCCCGATCGGAGTGGCGACCGAGGCGGTGCCGGCCGCCCGCTGAGGCTGGAGCGCGCTGCGGCCGGGCACGCCGTCTCGCTCGTCAGACTTCGATGCGCTTGCCGGAGAAGGTGCCGCTGCCACCCGGCTGCGTCGGACCGGAGTTGGGGACCACCGTCACGGTGAAGGTGCCCGAGATCGAGTCGCCATCGAGCTTGCCCTTCACGTCGATGCGTTCGTAGCCGACGTTGTTGCGATTGCCGTCGAAGGCGAACTGGACGAATCGCGCCTCGAGGGAGTGCCCGTCGCGCTCCCAGGTGCCGACGTACGTGCTGCCCGGGCCGGTGGCGTCGACCGACACGAGCACTCCGCCGGCGGCGAAGCCGACCACCGACAGAAAGGGAGGCGGTCCCCCCGGCGCGGCGGTGACGGTGATCAGATAGCTGCCGAGCCCACCGGAGCCGCCCTCTTCGTCGGCCCGTGCGACGGTCGCATTCCCGAGGCCACCCAGGACCGCCACGGCGCCGGCTGCACCCGCACCCGCCAGCAGCTCGCGGCGACCGAATCTGCTTTCACCCATGCGTCCTCTCCTTCCGGCACATCGCCGCCGGATAGCGCGCCGGTTTCAGGCCCGGGACATGATGCGTTTTCTGCACCGAATGCGTCAACCGAACGGCAGGGACGACGGACTCGGACAGCACGCAGACTCGCGTCATGAGCCGGGCCCGCCTCGAGGCCTTCAGCGACGGTGTCATGGCCGTCGCCATCACGCTGCTCGCGCTCGACCTCGCGGTCCCGGGTCCCGGACACGGGCCGCTGTTCACGCAGCTCGGCGACCGGTGGCCCGCGTTCGTCGCCTACCTCATCAGCTTTTTCACCATCGGGATCATCTGGGTCAACCACCACCAGCGCATCCTCGACGTGAAGGTAGTCGACCGCACCCTGCTGTTCCTCAACCTCATCCTCCTCCTGTTCGTGGTGGCGATCCCGTTCGCGACGGCGACCACCGCGGAGTACCTGACCCGCGGCGGTGCGGACGCCCGCCTGGCCACGCTGATCTACGCGATCGTGTTCGAGGGCATGGGCCTTGCGTTCGCTCTGATCTTCGAATGGACGATGCAGCCCGGCCACGTGTACCACCCGGTTCCCAAGGAGCTGCAGCGCATCATGCGTGCGCGCTACTCGATGGGCGCGGTCGTCTACGTGGCCGCGATCGTCGTCGCGTTCTTCAGTCCCGTGGCTTCCTTCGCCATCATCGGCGCCGTCGCCCTCTACTACGTCTTCGAGCAGACGCCCCGCGCGCTTCGCCGCGAGCGCGAGCGGTCCGAATGACTCACGCAGGACGCATCCGGCCGCGCAGGCGCTCGACCTCGACCGCCAACTCCCACACGGTCTCGAGCGCACGCTGCACCTCTGACACCGTCGGCGGAAGCGCGTACGCGCGGTGGTGGCAGGACGCCGAGAGCTCGTTCCACGCGGCCTGAACGCGGCCGCCGAGGCCGCGGTCGTCGAGAAGGGTTCCGACGCAGAGCAGCTGACACCTGCTGGTCGCGCGCTCGAGGCCCGGAGCCGTCCTCTCCCACAGCCGTGACATCGCCAGCTCGAGCGCCTGCCTTCCCAGAAGCGCCGCCGCTCGGGGCCAGAGGCCCGAGGCGGCCGCCAGGTCCATGCGTGTGAGGTCCCGCGCGGCCGAGACGAGCGCCTGCGGATCGTCGCGCGCCGTCAAGCCGAGAACTGCTCGCGTAGCAGCGTGGCGAGGCGCTCGACTGAACGTATGAAGACGATGGGGTCGCGGATCACCGTCCCCGTGTGCGCGCCGCGGTTGCACTCACGGACGCAGTCCACGGCCCACGCATGATGCTTCTCGAGGAAGTGCGCGACCTCGCCGGCCCGCTGCGCATCCTTCAGCAGCGCGAGCGCCAGCCACATGTTGAGCGTCGTGGGGATCTGCAGCGCGGCTTGCACATCCGCATGCCGCCTTCCTTCACGCAGCATCCGCCGCGTCGCCGACTCCGACGCAGCGGCCTCGAGAGCCATCCGACAGAATCCCGGGACGACGCGCGCGGCCGGCACGGGCAGCTCCTCGGTCTTCGCAACGGCGAATGCGTCGTCGATGTAGCGCTGCACGGGATCGTGGATGCGCCGAAGCTCCACCTCGGAGTGCTCGCGGCGCGTGACCTCGATGACCGTCGCGTCGATCTGCAGGAAGCGCACGGCGTCGGCAAGCCGGTCGTCGTGAGTGAGGACGACGACCTGGCGGCTCTTCGCGGTGCGCGCGAGCACGGCCGCCAGACCCTCGACCTTCGCCGGGTCCATCGCCTGCACCGGGTCGTCGACGAGCACGAAGTGGAACGGTGACGCGGGCAGCGACGCTCGGGGAAGGAACAGAGAGAGCGCGAGGCAGTTGAGCTCGCCCTGGCTCATGACGCCGAGCGCGGAGCCCGGCTCTCCGTCCACCCGGACGTCGAGCGTGAGGCGCCGCTGGGTGCTGGCGCCTTCGAGGCGCAGCTCACCCAGGTGGACGCTACTGTCCTGACGGAGCTCCGTCCAGTTCGCCTGCACGGCGTCCGCGATCGGGCGAAAACGCTCGTCGCGAAGCTCGTCGTGGGCATCGCGCAACCAGCGCTCGGCCTCCCGGAGCCGCTGCACCACGCCCGCGGCCTCCTGTGCGCGCCGCGCCGGCGGGAGCCACTCCGCGAGCGCCTGGGCGGCGGGACGCCAGGAGGTTTCGCGGCGCTCCAGCTCGGCCGCCGCCTGCTTGCGCAGGGCGGCGATCGCCTTGCCGAGCGACGAGCCGTGCACCTCGAGGTGGTTCGCGATCCGCAGCGGATCGTCGCCGTCGGGAAGCTGCGACCACGTCTCCCAGAGCACTCGCACCGGCTCGACGTCGGCGCCCAGCCCGCCACCGTCGCGCACCGCCACCGGGAGGGCCGTGACCAGCTGGCGCGCGTCCCGCGTCGCCCTGCCGAGGCGGGAGAGCTCCACGTCGATCGCCGTCGCGGCCGAGCGCAGCTCGGCGACCCGCTCGTTCGCGAGCAGGCGCCACTCGTAGGTGAGCACCTCCGTCGTGCCGCAGACCGGGCAGGTCTGATCCTCCGCGTGCGAGTGGACCGTGAGGGCCTGCTCCAGAAGGCGGGCCAGCTCGTGAGCGCGAGCGGACTCGGTCTCGGAGCGGCGCGCGAGGTCGCTGTGCGCCGCGCGCAGCTCCGCCACAGCGGCGGAGACGGCTGTGCTGTCCAGCACCGGCAGGCTGGCGAGGTTTCTGAGTCGCGTCAGCGCGCTCCGCTCGTCGACGTCGGCTGCGCCCCCCGCCAGTCGCTCGAGCGACCCCACGTCCCACACCTTCGCGTCGAGCGCCCGGCGCGCCGCCTCCGCCCGCTCGTCCTCGCTGATGCCGAGGATCGCGCGCACCTGCTCCGCGCCATGCTTCGCCTGCGCCGACAGCTGCTCGAGGGCGAGCCGCCGCTCGCGAAGGGACCGCTGCGCGCCCGCGAGGTCGCCCAGTCCCAGGATCCCGGCGAGGGCGTCGTAGAGCTTCGAGGGGCCCTCGTCGAGCACGTGCTCGAGCTCGTTGTGCGACAGCAGCGGGGGAAAGCTCGAGAGAGCTCCGCCCCAACCCAGCTCGTCGAGCGTCGCCTCCCTGCCGTCGACGCGGAGCCTCGAGCCCTCGAGGGGGCTGCCCGCCGCCCACTCGCGCGTCAGCGTGAGCGCGGCACGGCGTCCGTCGACGCTGAACGTCGCCCCGATCCGGGAGTGGCGGTGATGGAGGTTCTGCCAGCCGTCCGTCCACACCTTCGAGCGCCCGGCCCAGCGCCGGTTGGTGCCCAGCAGGAGCATCTCCACCGCTTCGGCGAATGACGACTTGCCGGAGCCGTTGCGTCCGACCACGAGTGTCAGCCCCGGCCCCGGGGCGATGGTCAGCGTCGAGGGGGGCCCGACGCCGCGAAAGCCCTCCACGGCGATCGACGTGAGGTAGACGGCGGCGGGTGGCGCCGGCAAGGTGGCGCCGCGTGGGCGCCGTCCATCCGGGGCGTGCCCCTCCAGCGCCGCGTCGAGCGCGTCCGGACCCGACAGTGCCGCCACCACGAGCGCTGCGGCGCCGGCACCCGGAGGCGCGTCGGAGAGTCGCCGCTCGACCAGGTGCAGGAGAGCCGCGTCCGCCATGTGCCGGTGAGTCTGGGGCGTGGGCTCGGACGCACAGCCGGGCCCCGACGCCGAGGGACGGGCGTCAGCCGATCAGGAAGGCCTCGAGCCGTTCGCTGAACGCCTCCGGCTCCTCCAGGTTGACGAGGTGGCCGCAACCATCGAACGCAGCGAACTCGGCACCGCGCATCCGCTCCGCCATGGAGCGCTGATCGGCACTGGGCATCACCACGTCCTGCGCGCCTGCCACGACCAGGCTGGGCACGCGGATCTCCGGGAGCAGTCCGGTGCTGTCGGGCCGCGCGCCCATGGCGAGGGATGCCCAGGCCACCCCTTCCGGGGTGCACCGACGGATGCGCGCGCGGACCGGGTCGGCCACGTGCACCTCGTTCTGCGCGTGCGTCGAGAGCAGGCGTACGACGTTCTCCTCGACGATCGACTCGACGCCCGCGTCCCGCACCCGCGCGGCGAGCGCCGTGCGGGTGCGCCGGCCCTCGGGCGTGTCCGCCGCTGCTCTCGTGCTGCACAGCGCCACGTGGGTCAGCCGCTGAGGCACGAGCCGCAGCAGCTCCCACAGCACGTACCCGCCCATGGAGAGCCCGCACGCTGCGAAGCGCTCGATGCCGCGCTGGTCGAGCGCCTCGACCACGCTGCCGGCGAACTGGGAGAGGCCGGTCGCGTCGGGCGCCGGCGGCGACGCGCCACACCCCCACACGTCGACACGGACGCAGCGGAAGCGCCCGCTGAGAGCGGCCACCTGGTGATCCCACTGCGACGCGTCGAGAGGAAACGCATGGAGGAAGAGGATCGCCGGACCGCTTCCCGTGTCGTGCACCGCCGGAAGCGCTCGCGTGCCACCGGCCATGCGTCGGAGCTACGCCTCGACGGCTTCCGCTGCGAGGAGTGGGAAGTCTTCGAGGCGGGCCGGCTCGATGCTCGTCCGGGCGTGCCGCTCCACGTCGCGCAGCTTGAGGATCTCGCTCGGCGTGATCAACGTGACGGCGACTCCGAGCTTTCCCGCTCTCGCCGTCCTCCCGACGCGGTGCAGGTATTCGTCAGGAGAGACCGGAACGTCGTAGTTGATGACGTGAGAGATGTCGTCGATGTCGAGGCCGCGCGCGGCGATGTTGGTGGCGATCAGATACTTCACGTGGTTGGCTCGAAAGCGGCGCATCGCCTTGTCGCGGTCGCGCTGGCTGAGGTCCCCGTGCAGGACGCCCACGTCGTATCCGCGCCGGCGCAGCTGCACCTCGAGGACGTCGGCCGTCCGCTTGGTCTCGACGAAGATCAGCGCGAGCGTCACCTCGGGCTCATCGAGGATCCGGGCGACCGCGTCCGTCTTGTCGGCCCAGCTGGTCTGCAGGTACAGCTGGCGGACGCCCGCGGGGATCTCGGGTGTGATGGCGAAGTCGACGGTCTCCGGGTCGTGCATGTGGCGCATCGCGATGCGCCGCACCCAGGGCGCTAGCGTCGCGCTGAAGAGCATCGTCTGGCGCACCTTCGGGCAGCGGCCGAGGATCGCCTCCACGTCCGGAGCGAATCCCATGTCGAGCATCCGGTCGGCCTCGTCGAGCACGACGACCCGGATCTTGGCGAGCGTGAGCGAGTTGCGTCGCAGGTGGTCGAGCAGCCGGCCCGGCGTCGCGACGACGACGTGGGCCCCGTCGCGGAGGTCCGCGATCTGCCGTGCCATCGAATCGCCGCCGTAGACGACGGTGGAGCGAAGCCCGTGCCGCGCGCTGAGGCGCCGGAACTCGTCGTTGACCTGCACGGCGAGCTCACGCGTCGGGCACAGCACGAGAGCCTGCACCGGTCCGTCCCGCGGATCGAGCCGTTCGATGATGGGGATGCAGAACGCTGCCGTTTTGCCGCTCCCCGTCTGGGCTTGGCCGATGACGTCCCGCCCGGCGAGCGCCGGCGGGATGGCCGCGGCCTGCACGGGCGTGGCCGTGTCGAAGCCCATCTCAGCGACCGTTTGCAGCATGGCTGCACTGAGGTTCAGGGCATCGAAACTGACCTGCCGTGGAATCGTTTGGCCGCCGGCTCCGTCGACCGCAACCCTCTCAGCGGGACGGGGCCTTGCGACCTGCGGTCGGCGTGACCGCATCCGGGACATTGAACGCAAGTTGGCTCCAGTGTACCCGAGTTCGAGCGATCGCTAACATGCCTCGCCGTGGCGGCCCGGGTTCTCTGCACGCTCTCCCTTCCCGAACCCTTCGTGAAACTGGTCAGCGGTCAGGCGAATCTCCGCTCGCTCGACCGCATACCCGGCCGCGAGGCGCTGTGCGCCGAGCTGCGTGCGAACCCGGTCGACGTGCTGTGTCCGCAGCTCCGCGACGCCGTCGACGGGGACGTCCTCGACTCGGGATTGCCGCGGCTGCGGGCCGTGTGCGTGTACGCGGTCGGATTCGACAACGTGGACGTCGACGCGGCGACCGCGCGCGGCGTCGTGGTGGCGAACACGCCCGGCGTCCTCACCGACGCCACCGCGGACCTGGCGTTTGCGCTGATCCTGGCGACGGCACGCCGCATCGTCGAGGGTGACCGCGAGCTGCGTGCGGGGCGGTACGAGGGCTGGGAGCCGACCTACCTCCTCGGGCTCGACCTGCACGGCGCGCAGCTCGGTGTCCTCGGTTTCGGCCGCATCGGGCAGGCCGTGGCGCGACGGGCGCTGGCGTTCTCGATGCGGGTCGTGTACCACGACAGCACGGACCCGCCCGTCGCCGCCGAGCTGCGCGACGCCGCGCGCAGCGTGTCGCTGGAGGAGTTGCTGCGCGAATCCGACGTGGTCACGCTGCACACGCCGCTCAGCGAAGCGACGCACCACCTCATCGGCGAGCGGGCGCTCCACGCGATGAAGAGCACCGCCGTGCTCGTCAACACGTCGCGAGGTCCGGTGATCGACGAGGAGGCGCTCGTGCGCGCGCTGCGAGAGGGCTGGATCGCCGGCGCCGGTCTCGACGTGTACGAGCGCGAGCCCGAGCTCGCGCCCGGGCTGTCCGAATGCCCGAACGCGGTGCTGGCGCCGCACCTGGGCAGCGCCACGGTGCGCACGCGTGCCGCGATGGCGGAGTCCACCGCGTTGAACACGCTCGACGCGCTCGCCGGCCGCGTTCCGCGTCACTGCGTCAACCCCGACGCGTGGCGTGGCACGGTCGCAGCGCCGCTGATCGACGTGCCTGCGTGACGCTGGCTGACATCCGCAGTCCGGATGCTCCGTCGCCGGGTTTCGCCGTGCAGGCGGTCGCCCTCGACCTCGACGGCACGTGCCTCGACGACCGACAGCGCCTGCACCCGCGGGTGCGCAGATGCGTCCGTGGTGTTTCCATGCGCCTCCCGGTGGTGGTCGCGACCGGGCGCATGTACCGCTCGGCGTGGCCGTGGACCACCGAGCTGGGGACGAGCGCTCCGATGGTCTGCTACCAGGGAGCCTGGGTGCGCGAGCACACCGCCGACGGCGAGGTCGGCGCCGCGCTCTACGAGCGTGAGCTCGCCCCGCAGCCCTCTTTGCGAGCGCTGCAGCTCTCGCGCGAGAACGGCTGGCACATCAACGCGTATCAGGACGACGAGCTGCTGTGCGACCAGGACCGTCCCGAGGCCCGGCTGTACTCGACGATCGCGAACGTGCCGATCCGCTTCGTCGACGACCTCGAGCCCATCCTGCGGCGTGGGTCGACCAAGCTGGCGTGCGTCATCACGGACGTGGACGAGGTGCGGCGCAGCATCGAGACGTTGCAACGCGAGCTGAATGGAACCGCCCGCGTAACGCGATCGCTGCCGCAGTTCGTGGAGATCGTCGACCCTTTGGTGAGCAAGGCGACCGCCGTTGACGTCGCGCTGAAGCAGCTGGGCACGTCGCTGGCGAACGCCGTGGCCATCGGCGACGCGCCGAACGACATCGAGATGCTCTCCGCCGCGGGGTTCGCCGTCGCGGTCCGAGAGGCACCCGAGGACGTGCTCGCACACGCGGACGCCACGTGCGAGGCGCCCGAGCGGGCGGGCGTCGCCGACGCACTGCAAGCATTGAGCCTGTGTTGATGATGGAGAAGCGATGACCCAGGAACTGTGGAACGCCGTCGACGCGTACTTCGACGATCTGCTCATCGGGCGGGACGCCGCGCTCGACGCTGCGCTGGCCGACAGCGCAGCGGCCGGACTGCCCGCCATCCAGGTCGCCCCGAATCAGGGAAAGCTGCTGCACATCCTCGCCAGGGCGGTCGATGCACGGCGCATTCTCGAAGTGGGCACGCTCGGCGGCTACAGCACGATCTGGATGGCGCGCGCGTTGCCACCGGGCGGGCGGCTCGTCACGCTCGAAGCGGAGCCCAAGCACGCAGACGTCGCGCGCAGGAACATCGAGCGAGCCGGTCTGTCGGGCGTCGCCGAGGTGCTGCTCGGACGCGGACTCGACACGCTGCCGCAGCTCGCGTCCGAGCACGCGGGGCCGTTCGACCTGACCTTCATCGACGCCGACAAGCAGAGCACCGCCGACTACTTCGCGTGGGCGGTGAAGCTGTCGCGCCCGGGAGCGCTCATCGTCGTGGACAACGTCGTGCGCCACGGCGAGGTGATCGACGCGTCCTCAGACGATCCCATGGTGCTGGGCATGCGCCGCTTCAACGACGTGCTGAAGGCCGATCATCGCGTGACGGCAACGGTCGTGCAGACGGTCGGCGTGAAAGGCTACGACGGTTTCACGATCGCATTCGTCGCTAGCGCTTAGCGATCGTCATCGCGCGGCCCGCACGGCAACCGTGGCCTCGGGTCGGCGTCGGGACCCGGTGGGTCCCGCGCCTCGCGCTCGCCGAGCACAGAGCAATCTGGTGCTGTCCGGGCTCGGCTCCGCGACGTCCCTTCGGCGCACGGCTGCGGTGCAGGCCGCGCTACAACGAATCGCGCGCTACGTCGATGCTGTGTAGCTGAGGAAACCGCGGCCGGACTTGCGTCCGAGCTCGCCCGCGGCGACGTGCTGGAGCAGGATCTCGGGCGGCGCCCACTGGGCGTTGGAGGTCTGGCGCGCTCCCTCGGCGAGGATGGCTTCGACGACGTCCAGTCCGACGAGGTCGGCGAGCTCGAACGGGCCCATCGGCCAGCCCAGCGCGTTCCTGACCGCGAGGTCGCACGCCTCGATCGAGACGTAGCCGTCCTGCACGAGGTGAAACGCCTCCTGCAGCCCGATGAAGAGCATGCGGTTGGCGAGAAAGCCGTAGGTCTGACGCTCGACGCGTATCGGTGTCTTGCCGATCGCTCTGGCGAAGCTCATCGCGCCGTGCACCGTCTCCTCCGACGTGTGCGCGCCGCGCACCACCTCCACCAGCGGCATCATCAGCGCGGGGTTGAAGAAGTGGATGTTCAGCAGGCGCTCGGGGCGCCGCACGCAGTCCTCGAAGAGCGACGAGGGAAGCGTCGACGAGTTGGTGCCGATGATCGCGTCGTCCTCCGCGTCGTCGGAGATCCGTTTGAAGAGCCCGCGCTTGGCCTCGCGATCCTCGGCGACCGACTCGATGATGACGCGCGCCCCGCGGACCGCCTCCTCGAAGTCCGTCGTGGTCTCGACGCGGGCCAGCGCCTCCTCGCACGCGTTCGCGTCGAGCCTGCCCTTCTCGACCCGGCGCCGCAGCAGCTTCGTCGACTCCGCGCGCGCCGACGCGAGGCGCTCCTCGCTGCGGCTGCACAGGCGCACGTCGAACCCGTACAGCGCTGTCTGGTGCGCGATCTGCCCGCCCATGTTGCCCGCGCCCAGCACGCAGACCGGACCGGTGTCGACGTGCTCGCTCATCCGCCCACCCCGGCCGCGCTTCGTCCCGGCTCGGTCATCGCCTCCGGATCGAGCAGTGCGTTCAGCTCGTCCTCGCTGAGGTCCGTCCGCTCCCGCGCCACCTCGCGAACCGTGCGCCCGGTCTGCAGCGCCTCCTTCGCCACCGCGGCGGCGGCGTCGTAACCGATCCTCGGCACCAGCGCGGTGCAGAGCATGATCCCCCGCTCCACGAGCGCGGGGCCGTTCTCCGTCGCTGCGATCCCGGAGACGCTCTGGCGCGCGAGGTTGCGCGCGGACGCCGCGAGGATGCGCACGGACTCCAGGATCGCGAACGCGGCGATGGGCATCATGACGTTCAGCTCCAGAAGCGACCCGGCCGCACCTGAGAACGCGATGGTCGCGTCGTTGCCGATCACTCGCGCTGTCACCATGGTCACCGACTCGGAGATGACCGGGTTCACCTTTCCCGGCATGATCGACGACCCCGGCTGCACGGCCGGGATCGCTATCTCCGCGATGCCGGCGCGCGGGCCCATGCCCAGCAGGCGGATGTCGCCGGCGACCTTGTACAGCGCGATCGCGACGGTACGCAGCGCTCCGCTCGCGGACACCACCGCGTCGAGCGTCGACTGGCCGGCGAAATGGTTGTCGGTCTCTCGAAACGGAATCCCCGTGTGCGAGGCGAGCCGGGCCACCACACGCGCGGCGAACTCGGCGTGCGTTCCCACGCCGGTTCCGACGGCCGTGCCGCCCAGGGGCAGCTCGGACAGCGCTGCGATCGCCTCTTCGCAGCGCCGCAGCGCGCGCTCCACCTGACCCGCCCAGCCGAGGAACTCCTGCCCCAACCGTATCGGGGTGGCGTCCTGCAGATGGGTGCGCCCCGTCTTGATGACCGGCCACGTCTCCTGGCTCTTGCGGCGCAGCGCGTCATCGAGCTCTCGCAGCGCGGGCTGCAGGTCGTCGCGGATCTCGGTGGCCGCGGCGAACTGCGTCGCCGTGGGGATCACGTCGTTGCTCGACTGGCCCAGGTTCACGTGGTCGTTCGGATGAACGGGGTCGCGGCTCCCGATCGCCCCCCCGAGCAGCTCGATCGCGCGGTTCGCGATCACCTCGTTGGCGTTCATGTTCGTCGACGTGCCGCTGCCCGTCTGGAAGACGTCGACCACGAATTGCGAGTCGAGGGTTCCGTCGATCACCCCCTGCGCGGCGGCCGCGATCGCGCTGGCCAGGCGGGGGTCGAGCAGCCCGAGCTCGCCGTTGACCAGCGCGGCCTGCTGCTTGATCAGGCCCAGAGCGCGGATGAACGGACGCTGCAGGCGCAGGTCGCTGATCGGAAAGTTGACGCTGGCGCGCATCGTGCTCGCTCCGTAGTACGCACCCGCGGGAACCTCGAACTCTCCCATCGAATCGCGCTCCCTGCGCACGGCGCCAGGGGCTGGGCTCACCCAGCGCTCTCCTGCATCGGGACGATCATCTCGAATTCGGCGCCCGCGCCGGGCTCGGAGCGGGCGCTCACCGAGCCACCGTGCCGCTCGGCGACGGTTTTCACGATGTAGAGGCCGAGCCCGCTGCCCGGCACCTTGCGTCTCCGCTCCGCGACGGAACGGAAGTACTTCTCGAAGAGGTGAGGGGCGTCCTCGGGTGGGAAGCCCGGGCCGTGATCGCGCACCAGGAAGTGAGCCCCGTCCGGCGCGGCCCAGGCCTTCACCTCGATCGAGGATCCCTCCGGCCCGTGCTTCACCGCGTTGCCGATCAGGTTGGTCAGCGCGAGGACGAGCCGGCGACGGTCCCCGCTGACCCGCACGTCCGGCTCCACCGTGATGGCCAGCTCGTCGTCGCGAAGCCTGGCTTCGAGGCCGACGTGCTCCACGGCGCCGTCGATGACCTCCTGAGCGCTGAGCTCCTCGTGCAGCAACCGGTCGTCGGGATCCTCGAGACGCGCTAGCTCTGCCAGCGCGCTGACCATGCGCACCATCATCTGCGTGCTCGCGGTGATGCCGTCGACGGCGACCGTCGCCGTCTCGGGGAGGGACCCGAGCATGCCGGCCGAGAGCAGCTGGCTGTAGCTGTTGAGGATCGTCAGCGGGCGCCGCAGCTCGTGCATGGTGATCGAGAGCGAGGCGCCGCGAGTGCTGGACTCGCTGGCGGCCGATTCCAGCCGCGCTTGCAGCGTCTCGGCCGCGCTGACCGCGATCCGGCGTCCCACCGCCTCGAGCTCCTCCGCGGCGGCGGAGACCAGGGCCAGCCGGCTCTCGGCGTCCGGCACGAGGTCCGCCGCCGCCCGCGTCGACGCCTGGCGAAGCGCGGCCAGGTCGCGAAGCGCGCTCCACAGGCGCGAGGTCAGGCCGCTCGGCTCCTTGACGCCGTAGTAGGTGATCAGCGGCCGGAGGTCGTCGGCGGTGAGGGCGAGCTGCACCGCGTTGATGAGCGCGGTGGGGCCGCGGCCGTCGCTCGTGTCGACGACGGTCGAGCTCGTCTCCCGCCCCAGCAGCTGCGCGACCCGCGCCGCGTTCGACGCCAGGAAGTCGCTGAACTGGCCGGTCATGCGCCCCGAGTGTAGATACGCGGCCGGGGCCACCTCGGACTCGCCGCCGGCAATCCCGAGCGGGTCGGCCGCCCGCGCTGCTCTGTGTGTCCCGCGGCGCTTTCTAGAGAGGGAGGGTGGCGGCCGCGGTCTGCAGGGGCGGTAGGGCTTCCTCCTCGACCTGGTGCGTGGCGGCGACCCGGCGGCGGCGCCGCATCCAAAGGAACGCGCCCAACACCGCGAACGGCACCATCTGCAGGTCGATCAGCAGCGACAGAGCGCCCGCGTGGCCCGAGGAGACACCCGCGTGCGTGAGGAGGCCGATGAGCACGCCCTCGCGGACGCCCAGGCCGTTGACGCTGAAGGGCGCGAGCGCCGCCAGGAGCGTCAGCGGGATCGCGATGGCCAGCACGGTCCAGCTCAGGTCCACGCCGATCGCCTTGGCTGCGAACTCGAGCGCCAGGAGGTTCACACCCCAGCCCGCCGCTCCGACGAGCAGGCACTGCGCGACCGCGTGCGGGTGCGAGCGGTACGAGGCGAATGCCTCGGCCAGGGAGTGCAGCGCGTTGACCGCCTTGCGCACGATCCACGAACCGCTGGCCAGCAGCCGGCGGGGCACGAGGAAGTCGGCGCTCAGCGCCCCTCCCCAGGTGATCATGATCACGCCCGCCAGGATGGCGGCCCCGGCCATGATGCCGTTGCCCAGCCAGGTGCGCAGGATGATGGCTCCGGCGAGGCCCCAGCACGCCATTCCGAGCATCCCCGCCATCCGGCTGCCGGCGAGCGAGGCGAACAGGCGGCCGTGCCCGACCGAGTGGCCCATGTCCACGGCGCGCATGGCGTCTCCGCCCACCCCCGCCGGAACGATCTGGGTGAAGAACAGGCTCTGCAGGTACGACGAGCTCAGGCGGCGCCAGGCCAGAACGGAGTGGCGCTGGCCGCCGCTCGTCACCGGCGCTGTGCGGAGCAGCACGCCCCACTCGACAACGCTGGCGGCGACCGCCAGGCAGGTGAGCCCCAGCGCCCCGATCATGAGCAGGGGGTCGGCGTGCCCCAGGCTGCGGGCCGCGCCGTTCCAGTCCACCGTGTGGACGAGCATCGCCGCCCCAGCGAGAGTGCCGGCGACGCGCAGCCAGGGGGAACTGGCCGCGGCGCGTATGCGGGCGATCTGTCCGTGTTGCATCGGTTGGCTATTAACCCTCCCCAGGATCTTTCGGGAACGTGACCTAGCGTGAAACGTCGCGATCCAAAGGTATCTTGCGACACCGACACCACGATTTGGTGTCATTGGCAAAGAAAAGGCAAAGAAAAACCGTTTGATTACGGTCGAACTTCGCCTCGGAAAGGACCTCGCCGAAGTCAGTCGCTGTCGAGGTACGGTTCGCGGAACGCCGTCTGAGAGGCGATGAACACGAGCTCGAGGTTGTCGATCGGACCGTTTCTGTTCTTGGCGACGATCAGGTCGGTCTTGGAGCGGTCGACCTCCGGCTTGTGCATGCCCTCCCTGTAGAGGAAGAGCACGACGTCTCCATCCTGCTCGATGGATCCGCTGTCGCGCAGATCGCTGAGCTGTGGGCGCTTGTTCTCCCTGCGCTCGGATTCGCGAGAGAGCTGCGAGAGCGCCAGCACGGGCACGTCGAGCTCCTTGGCGATCGCCTTGAGCCCGGACGAGATGTCGGACACCTCCTGGACGCGCGACTCCTGCCGGCCACCGTGCATGAGCTGCAGGTAGTCGATGACGACGAGCTCGATGCCGTTCTGCGCCTTCATCCGGCGGGCGCGGGAGCGCAGCTGGCTGATGCTCAGCGCGGGCGTGTCGTCGATCCACAGGTCCGCCTGCGTCAGCGTGTCCATCGCCTTGGCGATGCGCTGGAAGGCGAGCGAGTCGGCCTGGCCGGTGCGCAGGAGGTAGCTGTCCACGGCGGCCTCGCTGCAGATGAGTCGCTGCACGAGCGCCTGTTTCGACATCTCCAGCGAGAACACCACCACCGGTTTGCGCGCGAGGACGGCCGCGTTGCGCGCGATGTTCAGCGCGAACGCGGTCTTGCCCACCGACGGACGCGCGGCCAGCACCACGAGCTCCCCGGGCTGCAGGCCCTGCGTCAGCGCGTCGAGCTTCGCGAAGTTCGTGGGGACGCCGTGCACCAGCTTGCGCTGCTGCAGGCGCTCCTCGAGCACGGTCCAGGTCTCGCGCACGATGGGCGCGATGTGGGTCGCCTCGTTGGTGCGGCGCGACTCCCCGACGCGGAACACCTGCTGCTCGGCGAGGTCGATGGCGTCCGCAACCGCCACGGTCACGTCGTACCCGACGCGCGTGACCTCGTTGCCCGCCTGGATCAGCCGGCGGCGCAGCGACTGAGCCACCACCACGTCCGCGTAGTGTTTGACGTTGGCGGCGGTCGGCACGTAGAGGCTGAGCTGCGCGATGTAGTCGATGCCGCCGCCGCGACCAACGCCGGGCCCGCCCTCCAGCTGCGTGCGCAGCGTCAGCGGATCGATCGGTTCCCCCGCATCGGCGAGCGCGGAGGCTGCGCGGTAGATGTGCGCGTGCTTCTCCGCGTAGAAGTCCTCCGCTCGGAGCAGGTCCCTGACGATGTTGATCGCCTCCGGATCGATCAGCAGGCTTCCCAGCACCGCCTGCTCGGCCTCCATGTCACTGGGGAGCATCCGCATCGGCGCGACGGTTCCGGTGAGGCTCACCTCGGCGAGCTCAGGACCCGAGGGCGCGCTCACTGCGCCGCGACGACGACTCTGAGCGTTGCCTTGACTTCAGGATGGAGCTCGAGCTCCACCTCATGCGGACCGAGCGACTTGATGGGCGGTTCGATGTCGATCTTTCGCTTGTCGACGTCGATGCCCGCCTCCCGCTTCAGCTGCTGCGCGACGTCCGCGTTGGTGACGGTGCCGAACAGGCGGCCGCCCTCACCGGTCTTGGCGTAGACGGTGACGGTGAGCTTCTTCATGCGCGCCGCGAGCTCTCGGGCGTCGTTGACGGCCTTCTCCGCCCTTCGCCGCGTCGCCTCCTCACGCCGCTGGATCTGCTCGACGGTCCTGTCGTCGGCGACGACTGCGAAGTGCTTCGGGAAGAGGTAGTTGCGCGCATAGCCGGCGGCCACCTCTTTGACGTCGCCGGCCTTGGCGGTTCCCGCCACTTCCTTCAAAAACAGAACCTTCATGATGGTGCTCCAGAGACGGCTTCGTGCGTGCTGGTCGCCCGGGCCGGCACGTCCGTTTCGACGTCCCCCGCGGGTCTGAAACGGCGGTAGAGCATGACCGCGATCCGCTCGCCGCTGCGGACGTCCTCGTCGAACCGGCTGCGCTGCTCGAGCAGCATCTGTCTCTGCTCGTTGACGATGTAGTTGGGGCACGCGGCGATGAAGAGCCGGAGCGCGAACAGCGTCAGCGCGATGGCGTCGATCTCGCCGACGAGCGGGAGCGCCATGGGCACGTCCACCACCGGCGTCGCGATGAGCGTGAGCGCGCCGCCGAACATGAGCTTGGTCGTGACCGGGACGCGTGGGTCGCGCATGAGGCAGTACGCGAGACGCACCTGACGCGGAAGCTCCACGACGACCCGCCTGACAAATCGCAGACGGTTGATCATCGAACCGCGAATCTTAGTCGGAATCCAGCAGGTGCCGATGGCCGTCGAGCCAAGCTCGGGCGGCCGCCGAGTCGTTGGGCGGAATCTCGCCCTCCAGGATCGCGTTCTCGATCGCGCCCTGGACGACACGTATCCAGCGACCCGGTCCGCGCCTGGCCATGAGCATGAGCTCGTCACCGTTGAGCGGCGGACTCAGGCGCGACACCTCGCCTCCTCTGTCGAGCCGGGCCATGCGCGTCTCCAGCTCGTCGATCTCGGCGGTGGTCGGATACGCCGACGCCTCGGTGTCGGCGCGGGCGAGGTCGAGCATGCGTCCGCGGAGGTCGCCCGCGTCGCGAATCAAGCGACGCACCGCCGTGTCGCTGAAGCGCTCGCGCTCGTACGCGATGGGTCGCAGGTGGAGCCGAACCAGCTGCGCGACGGCGCCGATCTCATCGTTGCTGAAACGGAGCCGCGTGAGGATGTTGCGGGCCATGTCGGCGCCGACGACCGGGTGGTCGTAGAACGTGTGCTTGCCGTCCGCGCCGAGCACGTGCGTGGGCGGTTTGGCCACGTCGTGCAGGAGCGTGGCTGCGCGCGTGACGAGCTCGCCGGGGGCGCGCTCGAGGGCGTGCATCGTGTGGTCGTACACGTCGTAGATGTGGTAGCCGCCCTGCTCGACGCCGATCATCGCGGTGACCTCGGGGAGGATCGTGTGCAGGAGCCCGCTGTCGCGCAGGACCGCCATGCCCTCGCGCGGGCGCGCCGACACGAGCAGCTTGCGCAGCTCCTCCGCGATGCGCTCGACGCTGAGGATCGATGCGCGAGCGGCGCGCTCGCGCATCGCCTCGATCATGCCGGGCGCGAGCGCGAAGCCGAGCTGGGCGGCGAACCGCGCCGCGCGGAACATGCGCAGCGGGTCCTCGGCGAACGTCTCGGCGGCGTCGCTGGGCGTGCGCAGGACTCCGGCGCGCAGATCGTCGAGTCCTCGCGCGGTGATGTCCAGCACTCGTCCGGAGAACGTCTGCACCAATGCGTTGATCGTGAAGTCGCGCCGCCGCACGTCCTCCTCGAGCGTCCCCGGCTGCACGTCGGGCTTGCGGGACTCGGGGTCGTAGCGCTCCGACCGCGCGCGCACCGCTTCGACGACGAAGCCGTCACCGCGGATCTGGGACGTGCCGAAGCGCTCGAACCGCACGGGCGGAGCCCAGCCGAACGCCTCCGCCACCGCTGCGAGCACGTCCGCGCCCTCGCCCTCGACGGTCACGACGTCGATGTCCTTGCCGGTGACGCCGCGCAGCCTGTCGCGGACGAAGCCGCCCACCAGGTACGCGTCGATCGAGCGACGGGCCGCGGCGTTGCGCAGCTCGTCGAGGACGTCGTCGAGCTGAGGTCGACGCGCGAACGTGGCGATGCCGGCGCGTGCCATGGGCTCAGGACACCAGCAACGGAACGCGCGCCGGGCGACCACGGAGCGTGAGCAGGGCGATGGCGAGCGCCAGCGCGGCGCACAGCGAAGCCCCGAGGAACACCGTGCGCAGCTCCTCGACGACTGCGCCCGTCACCAGCCGTTCGTACGCGGGGCAGCGCAGCGGGCTCGCCGGACAGAGCGCCTGGGGAAGGGGCAGCCCCCGCTCTCTGTCGAAGAACGCGTGGAGCCCGACGGCTGTGAGTGCGCCGATGCCGACGAGCATCCCCGTCATGCGCGCCACCACGATGAGCGCAGAGGCGACGCCGTGCAGCGACGCGCGCACCGAGGCGAGCATCGCTGCGTTGACCGGCGCGATGACGAGGCCGAAGCCGAGCCCGGCCGCGACCAGCACCGGGTCGCTGGGGTGCAGCCAAGGCTCACCGAGCGGATCGGACAGCGTGGAGGCCGACCAGCGGCTCATGACCGCGAGCGCCGTGGCCACCACCGTCAGTCCCAGCGCGGCGGTCGCGCGGTTGCCGGCCCGCCGGCTGAGCCACCCGCCGGCCAGCGCGCCGGCGGGGACGGCGACCAGGAGGCGCAGGAGCACGGCGGCGGCGCCGAGTTGCGAATTCTGCGAGACGGTGACGCGCGCCAGGATCGGGACGTCGACCAGCGCTGCGATGAGCGCCGCGCCCGTGGCGAGGTTGGTGAGCAGCGCGCCGGCGGCCGTCCGCTGCGCGAGCGCTCGCAGGTCGACCAGCGGTTCGGCCGTGGAAAGCTCGTGCACCACGAACAGCACCGCCGCTGCAAGCCCGACCGGAAGAAGCCACGCGGCGTCTCCCGCGATAGCCTCCGTGCTTGGATCGGACGTGCTGAAGGACAGAACGACCGACGCCAGCGCTGCGACGAGCAGCAGCGCGCCCGGCCAGTCGGCACGGCGCGCGAGCGCGATGACGCTGCTCGGGCGCGCGAGCGCGGCGATGCGCGACGGAGCGACGGCCTCCCATGTGACGAACCCCGCGGCGGCGATGAGCGCTGCGAGCGTCAGCGGCGTCAGCCAGCCCGCGCCGAAGAGCGGCGTGTACAGCGTGCCGAGCGAGTCGCTCGCGACCAGGGCACCCGGCGCCGCCACGACCAGCCCGGCGGCAGCGAGGCTCACGAGAGCGAGCGCTCCCCCGACTGCGTCGAACGAGCCCGCGCGTGACGCGCGCGGCGCGCGTGCGGTCGCCCCTGCGGCGTGCGGCCGCGTCGCGACGAGCGCCGCGCCGATGCCGGCGCAGAGTGGAAGGTTGAGATAGAAGATCGTGCGCCACGAGCTGACGGTGAGGATCGCCGCACCATAGAGCGGGCCGACGACACTGCCGAGCTCCTGGAGCGCGCCGACGACGCCGAGCGGAAACCCGCGTCGCTGCGGAGGCCACAGGTCTGCCACGAGCGCGAGCGTGACCGGCACCAGCCCGCCGCCGCCGAGACCCTGCAGCGCGCGTCCCACGACGACCGTGGGGAGGTCGTGCGCCGAGGCGGTCGTGAGCGAGCCAGCCGCGAAGATCGCGAGGCACGCGTAGCACACGGGCCGGCGCCCGTAGATGTCCGAGAGGCGTCCGATGAGCGGCATCACGGCCACGTAGCCGAGCAGGAAGCCGCTGATGATGGGCGTCGCGCGCTGCAGCTGGTCGATGCTGACACCAACGTCGCCGATCATCGCCGGGAGCGCGAGCACGACGACGTAGGTGTCGGCGGCCGTGACGAGCACGGCCGCGCCCATGAGGCCCAGCTGCGAGGCCCCCCGCCGGCGGGTCACGCCGCGGGCGGCGCCGTCACCGTGACGTTCTCGCCATAGCTGTCAAGAATCAGCGTGAACGTGCTCGAGACCGACCTGCTGAAGAAGGGGCCGACCAGCACCACCCGGCGCAGCTGGTCGTTCAGGGGATCGACGCCGAAGGTCGCGGCCACCGGTTTGCTCGGATCGGCGCTCGTGAGCAGCGCCGCCACGCGAGTGCCCGGCAGCGAGCAGCTCACCTCGTCGAGCTCCTCCCCGTTGTACCGGTCCGCGTTGCCGAGCGACGGCGACGCGCAGACCGTCAGCAGGCTCGACAGGCCCTGGTCAGGGTCGAGCAGCTTCGCCGGATCGCCGAAACCGTACCTCGAAGGGTCGGCGACCGAGAACCTCCCGGCGGTCGGGAGCTTCACGTAGAACGTGCCTCCGAAGGAGACCACGTGGATGCTGAGCGCCAGACCCGCGACACTGACGTCGAGGACGCCGGCGAATCCGGCGGGACGTTCGGCGTCGCCCTCGCCGCCCGAGATGAGTGGACCGGTCCCCTGCGCGTTGCTGCTGGTGAGCAGGAAGTGCAGGGTCTTCGTGCCGTCGACGATCGACTTGGTCTGGCGCAGCAGCGCGGTCGCATCGATCGGCGTGCTGCCGCCACAGCCGCTCGCGGACACGAGCATCGCTGCCAGGGCTCCGCACGCCACAGCCCGCGTGACGAAACGAAACAACGAAGGTGGTCGCAGCGGTCTCGCGAGCATACGAGTGGCACATTACACTGCGAACGACCGGTGCGATTCGCCCGGGTGAGGACACGCAACAGACCATGCGAGTGGGCATTCGCCGCCAGCTGATACTCGCGCTGTTCTGGTTCGGCATCTCCTTCGTCTGGGGCGCGCTCATCAACGTCACGCTCCCCTTTCTCCTGTATCCGGAGCACCCCGGCCCGGGCAACCCGGCGCTCGTACCCGCGGCCGACAAGAACACCGCGCTCGGCATCCTCGAAAGCGCGGGCCTCGTCGTCGCGATCATCGTGCAACCGGCGGCGGGCGCGTTCTCCGACCACCTGCGCACCAGGTGGGGACGGCGCCGGCCGCTCATCGCCATCGGAGGGTTCGGTGCCGCGGCGAGCGTGCTCCTGCTCGCTGTCTCACAGGCGTTCCTCCTCCTCGTCGCCGTGTACTGCGTGCTGCAGCTCTCCATGAACGTCGCGCAGGGCGCGTACCAGGGGCTCCTTCCCGACACGGTGCCCCCGGCGCAGCGAGGCACCGCCTCCGGGTACCTCGGCGTGGGCACCCTGCTCGGTCAGGTGGTCGGCGCGGTCGTGGCCGGCGTGCTGTCGCCGCGGCTGACGTGCGTCGTCATCGCGGGCGTGGTGCTGGCGAGCGCGGGTGTGACGATCGCCGGCGTGCCCGAGACGCTCGCGGTGCGGCAAGGGCAGCACGAACGAGCATCGCGGGCCGGCCCGCGCGCGGCGCTCCGCGGGCTCGGGGGCTACTTCCGCGAGTTCGCGCGGTACCCGGACTTCTGCCGGGTGGTGTTCAGCAGATTCCTGCTGCTCACCGGGCTGGCAGCCGTGCAGCGGTTCGCCGCCTACTACATCAACGACACGTATCGAGGCCGCTACGAGCTGTTCGGATTCCGAGTGGGGTCCGCTCAGACGGCAACGTCCGTCATGCTCGCGGTCCTCATCTTCTGCGGGCTGCTGGTGACGTACCCCGCGGTGCGCCTCAGCGACCGGATCGGAAGACGGAGAATCCTTGTGACAGCGGGGATTTCAGGCGCGGCGGGGGCGCTGCTCCTGTACACAGCGTCGAGCCTCACGCAGGTCGTGTTGTATGCGGTGCTCGTCGCCTTCTGCTTCGGTGCGTTCGTGTCCGTGGACTGGGCGTTCATGGCCGACCTCGCGCCGCGGAGTCGCGCGGGGAAGTTCCTCGGCTTCTCCAACCTCGCGACCGCGGGCGCGCAGGCGGCCGCGCCCGCGTTCTTGGCGCCCGTCGTCGACATCGTGAACCGGCAGACCGCGGCCGGCGGGACCCCGGGAACCGGTGGCTACCGCGTGCTGTTCATCGCCTCAGCGCTCTTCTTCGTCCTGGGCGCGATAGCGCTTGCCCGTGTTCGCATCCAGCGCCCCCCCGATCACCAGGACGACGTCTCGATGCGAACAACGAGCGCCGTGGCCGCCTGAAGCGCGGGCGAGCCGATCGACCCCGCGCGGGTGAGGATCACTTCCCGCCGAGAAACGGGATTCCGTAGGACTCCGGCTGCGAGCCCACCGACGAGGACCACGTCTCCGCGATGGCGTCGGCGGTCCAGCCGCCGTCGCGGTAGGCGACCGAGATCTCCTTCGGGTGACACCAGAGCGAGAGCTTGTCGCCGCCTAGTCCGATGCACTGTCCCGTGACCTCGGCGGCGGCGTCGCTGCACAGGAAGACGAGGAGCGGCGCGACGTCCTCGGGAGTCCCCATCCCCATCTGCTGGCGGACCATCGCGGGGAGCGGCTCGCCGCGCTCGGCCGCCTCGACCATGGGCGCCATGCCCGGGATGGTCGAGATCATCCTCGTGATCGCGTTGGGGACGATCGCGTTCACAGTTATGCGCGCGCGCGCGCATTCCATCGCCCAGGTACGCGCGAACGCCGCGATGCCCGCCTTGGCCGCCGCGTAGTTGGTCTGTCCAAAGTTGCCGCGCTGCCCCGCCCACGAGGACACGACGACGACCCGGCCGCCCTCGTCCTGCTCGCGCATCCGGCGCACCGCGGCGCGCGCGCACGTGAACGTGCCGCGCAGGTGTGTATTGATGACCGCGTCGAACTCCTCGTCGGTCATGTTCCAGAGCACGCGGTCGCGGAGGATCCCGGCGTTGGTGCACATGATGTCGAGGCGCCCGAACTCCGACACGGCCGCGGCCACGAGCCGGTCCGCGGCTTCGCTGCTCCCGACGGGGCACACGGCGGAGGTCGCGCGGCCACCCGAAGCGACGATCGCCTGCACGGTCTGCTCCGCGACGTCGGAGTCGACGTCGTTCACCACGACCGCGCATCCCGCACCGGCGAGCGCGCCGGCGTAGGCGCGACCGATGCCTCTTCCGCTGCCCGTGACGATCGCCACCCTGCCGTCGAGCCTCATCTGCTCTCCTCGATGTGCGGATTGAAAACGCGCACTCTAGTGCGAAGCGCCGGCGGTCAGGCCCCCAGATGCCCGCCGGCGACCACCTGCGCGACGACGTAGCCGGCCCAGGGAAGGACGGCGGCGCCGAGGAGGACGCCCCGCGCGCGGCCGTTGCGCAGGGCCAGCAGCAGAGCGCACGCGGTGACCAGCGCGATCACGCCGCCGATGAGACCGCCCCCGCCGGGCTTCCATGTCGTGAACGTGACGCCGACGAAGCCGAGCACGCAGGCCTGGAACGCCGCGGAGCCGGCGATGTTGCCGATGGCCAGCGAGTCGTCGCGAGTGCGCACCCACAGCACGCTGTTGAGCGTCTCCGGAAGCTCCGTGGCCACTGGCACCGCGACCAGCGCGACGAGCAGCGGCGCGATGTGCAGCGCGTCGGCCGCGTCGTGTAGCGCGGTCACGAACAGCGTCGAGCCGACCAGCAGCAGCGCGACCGCGGCGGCGAGCTGCACGACGATCAGGGCGGCATGGGGCGAACCGGCCCGCCACCGCACGATGTGCAGTGGCTCGGGCAGGTCGACGCTCGGCGTGCCGCCCCGGAGCGTCACCCCTACGTAGACCGCGTAGAAAAGAAGGAGCGCGACGCCGATGCCGATGCGCAGCCCGGGCGGCGCGGCGATCGCTGCCAGGACCGCCGCGAACGCGACGATGAACACGCCGAAGTCACGGCGCACCTGTCGAGCGTCTGCGTGCAGGCGCCGGTCCGGGCCGCGCAGCACGACCGCGAGGCCCGTGATGCTCACGCCGATCGTGAGCAGCAGAAACGGCGCGCCGAGCACGGAGCCCTGGGCCACCGCGTCGGCCGACGGAGAGCGCGTGATCAGCGCCACGACCGGAACGGCCGTCTCCGGGAGGGCCGTTCCCACCGCGGCGAGCAGGCTGCCCGTCGCGCCGTGGCCAAGGCGCATCCGGAAGCCGGCCCACTCCACCGCGTTGGTGAACAGCTCGGCGGCGCCCACGATCAGGAGGAAGCTCAGGGCGAAGAGCAGAACGGTCATGCGCCGTTGCGGCGTCGCAGGCGGTCGATCGGTGCGCGCATCCACTGCGTCCCGAAGGAGAGGACGTGACGCGCGCCCACGAGCTGCACGCGGTGCACAGGCGCGGCTCCGTCCGCGCTGGCGAACGCGTCGCGCAGACGCTGGTGGTACCAGGGGAACAGGGTGCGAGGGAGGTGGTCGAGGTCGACCATTCGCGTGGCCCACGCTTCGAGGCTTCGGTGCGGCCGGCCGCCGTCGATGCGGCCGAGGTACAGCACGTCACCCGCGCTGCGCAGCCCCGCCCAGGTGTACACGCCGACGAGTCCGCGGATGCGCACGTGGTATCCCGTCTCCTCCTGGGCCTCGCGCGCCGCCGTGACGCTGGGGTCCTCGCCCGGCTCGCAGTGCCCGCCGGGGAGCTCCCATCCGGGCAGCCACGGCCGCAACTGAATGAGGACGCGCCCGCGCTCGATCACCGCCACCTGCGCGCCCTGCACCGGCCACGAGACGCCGTCGATCTCCACCGCGCGCGCGTCCTTCATGGGTGAAGGCCGGCGCAGCTCGCTAGTCCAGTTCGACGCGGGACGGTCTCTTCCGCGCTCTCGCTCGCGGCCGCCGCTCCGGCGTGGCGCGCGGGCTGGTCACGCGTCGCGAGGCGTTGTGCTCGATCGTGATCGCGACCGCGAGCAGGAGCTCCCGCTGCGCGTTGAGCAGGTGGGTCTGCGCTTCCGGCGGGATGATCTCCGTGAAGAGGTGGGACGCCTCCTCGATGATCCTTCCGGGGAGGAGAAACGCCGCGTCGGTCACGAGCTCGCGTCCCCGAAGGTCACGGACAGCATCCCCTCCTCGAGCTTGCCGCGCGTGACCGTCTTGCCCTTCAGCACACGGGGCAGCGAGATCTCGCGCTTGTACGCGCCGACTGTGACGAACAGCTCGCCCTCGCGATGCGTGATGTCGACGTCCTCTTTCGTGACGAAGGGGAGTTGCAGGTGGAGCACGTAGTCGTCGCCGACCTTCCGAATCCGCTGCGGCACCGCACGATAGAAGATGGTCGCGGGATCGCGGTCCGCGTAGATCGACCGCGCCATCTCGCCGAGCGCGTCGAGGCCGACGATCTCGTGGTCGAAGAGCTTGGTGCGCATGATTGGAATCGGTGAAAAGGCGCTCTCCACGACGTCGGAGTAGCGCTGCTGTGCCTTCCGCCATGCCGCGAAGTAGGAGTCGGTGACCTCGTCGGGGAGCACCCGGTTCACCACCACGAGATCGGTGAGGTAGTCGTAGAGGCTCAGGTAGGTGAAGGCGCGCTGGGCCTCTTTCACGACCATCTTCTCGAGGTTGAGCACCAGCCGGACGGTGCACACCTTGGGGTCGCCGAGGATCTTCTTCATCCCCTCGAGGTCGAGCAGAAGGTCCTTGACGTGCCCGAAGATCTCGTCGCCCGGGAGCGGGATGCTGATGAACGGCTGCACCATGGGCCGCGCAACCTTCATCACCCTGCGCTCGATCGGGAAGATCTTGTTCAGGTACCACTTGGCCACGTCGGGGAAGGCCAGCAGCTGCAGCGTCTCCCCGGTGGGCGCGCAGTCGATGATCAGCACGTCGAAACGGCCCTCCCGCTTGTGGTGCTTGATCCACATGAGGCTCGCCACCTCCTCCATGCCCGGCGGCGAGGCCAGCTCCTCGGCGACGATGTCGTCGACGCCCTGCGACGCGAAGAGGCTGGTCAGGTAAGCGTGGATGCGCTCCCAGTGGCTCTCGAGCTCGTGGAGCGCGTTCACCTCCTGGGCCCACAGGTTGGGCGCGATCTCGGTGGGCACGTCGCCGACCTCCCGGTCGAGGCTGTCGGCCAGGCTGTGCGCGGCGTCGGTGCTCACCACGAGCGTGCGGTAGCCGAGCTCGGCGCAGCGCACCGCGCTCGCGGCGGCCACGGTCGTCTTTCCGACGCCTCCCTTGCCCGTGTAGAGGATGACCCGCATCTACTTGACGACGTGGGGGACGACCAGGGCCGCGACGATGATCAGGACGACCATGACCGCCGCCATGATCGCGACGCGTCGAAGGTCGGCGCGGACGTATGGCACGCGGTCGAACGGGATCGCCGCGTCGTCGCTCTCGAGCGGGGCGAACATGGACGCCGCGTTGGACGGCACCCGGGCGGTGCGCTCGGGCAGCCGTCCGCCCGCGCTCTGCAGGCGCTCGATCCGCCTGCGCCCCCCGGCGGGACTACTCGGGAGCTCGCCCGCCGCGGTGGGCACCACGGGCGCGGCGACGGCATCGTCCCGGACAGCTCCCGCTGAAGGCGGCGCCTCGGCGGCCGGCGGATCCACCGGGTCGGCGGTGCCCACGTCCGAGTTCGCGTCGACGGGCAGACCGGCGGCGCCCGGAACCGGCGAGAGCTGTGCCCTCGCGGCCGCGCGCTGTTTCTGCTTGCGCGTTTTCTTTGCCATTGGAAGCTGACCGAAGCGTATCAGCGCGTCGGCGGCCCAGAAAGGCGCGCTGTCGCGGTCAGCCTTTCGAGCTCGAGAAGCGAGCGCCGGATGGGAATTTCAGTGGATGATGCGTGGCTGACGGAGAGGGACAACCCGGCGCTCGCTGACGGAGCCGGACCACTTGGGATGGCACACCCAATATCTTGTGGCTCGCCTCGGACCATAACACATGATGCAGTGCCCGGAGGCACCCGTCAGGAGACCCGGCGCCGGCGCCGGAAGGGCCGGCTGCAGGATTGCGGCCGCGTATCATTGCGTCCAATTCGCGGGGCACGCTGGACAGCAAAGGGGGCGCCATGAAGGCTCTGAGGAGTCGCGACGGACAGCATCTTCGGCGTGCGCTTGCGGCGCTCGGCGTTTTGGCGCTGGGGTGCGGCGTGCTCTTCGCTTGGACCGCGCCGCGCGTGCTGGCCGCTTCCACGGTGACGATCTCGGGCTCCATGGAGGGCAACCTCCCGGTCAATCCCGGTGACACACTGCGAGCCGGGTACGACTTCACGATGCCGGGCAGCCACCCCGCGGCGACCCTGACGGTGTCGGGCGCCGCCGTCGTGCTCACGGTCCAGTGCCCGGGCGGCTCGTCGTACGTCCTGACCATCGCCATGCCGGACCAGACGTTCAGCGTGCCGGCGAACAGCTCCGACTGGTTCCCATCCGGTGATCAGCAGAGTCCGCTCGTGTACCAGGGCTCGGTGCCGGTTCCCTCGAGCTCGTGCGCCGGCGGCCATGCGCCCAGCGGTGCGACCTTCACTGCGAACTTCGCCTCGACCGACACGACCGACCCGGTGCACGTCCGCTTCCACTACGCGGACAACACGGCCGGATCGTGGAGCGGCACCGCGTCGACCGTCCCAGGCCCGCCGTCGTCGCCGCCGGCCACCCTGTGGCTCCAGAAGCTGGATTCGTGCGCCGAGACGCTGTCCGGCGCGCAGTTCGAGCTGGTCGCTTCGGGAGGGTCCGTGGTCAGCGGTCCGTCGACGTCCGCGTCGGGCAGGATTCACGCCTTCCCGCATCCGAGCGGGTGCCCGGCGCAGGGGGGCAGCTGCACGGTGACCGGCACGGGCTGCCTCACGCTCACGGTTCCCGTCCCGTCCAGCGGGACGTCGATGTTTCAGATCGTGGAAACGGTGGTGCCCGCGGGTCACGTGAACTGCATCAAAGGCGACAGCAGGTGCACGAACCAGGTTGGAACGGTGGTGGTCGCCGCGGACGGTTCGCTGCAGGTCACGTTCACCGCCTCGCTCACGTCCGGCAGGACGCTGGCGCTACCCGCGAGCGATCCCAACACGGGCAACGCGTTCTGGCTGGGGACCCAGACCGATCCGGGCCTTTACTACAACGGCACGCCGAAGCAGAAGTAGCCCGTCTCCTAGACGAGCGCGCGAGGGCCGAGCACCCGCTCGAACGCGTGGCGAAGGGCGACGGCCACCTCGTCGAACGTGACGTCTCGGCGCAGGATCTGGCCGACGCTCGCCGATCTGCGCTGAGCCTGAGGGGTGCGGATGTACGCCGCGGCGCGATGGGGCTCGAGCAGCACGCTGCCGTGCTGCAGCAACGCCCCGGCCCGGCGGGCCTGGGCGCTGCCGACGAGCTTGCGCCGCTGCGCATCGAGCAACTCGTGCGCGGACGGCCGGCTGAAGCAGTCACCGACCTCGGCCGTCTCCTCGATACGGCCGGGCGCGCCGGAGGTCTGCGCGTGCGCGATCGTCGCCACACCCATGCTGGCCAACCCGGCGGCGACGACGGCGTGAATCCGCGCGCAGGACGCGAGGACGGCGCCGCCGAGGTCCGGGTCGTCGGTGCGGCAGACGACGGCGTACGTGACGTCGCGATCGTGCAGCACGGCGCGGCCCCCGCTGGGCCGGCGCACGACGTCGACGCCGTCGCGTCTGCACGCGTCGACGTCGACGTCGCAGTCGCTCTGCATCCGGCCCAGGCTGAGGCAGGCCGGCCTGAACGCGTACAGGCGGACGACGCGGAGGAGCTCGCCCCGCACGCAGCGGTCGAGCAGCGACTCGTCGGTGCGCATGTTCTCGGCTCCGGGCGCGGCCGGGTCGATGCGCACCAGCTCAGACATTGAACCGAAAGTGCACGACGTCACCGTCGCGCACCACGTAGTCGCGGCCTTCGAGCCGCTGCTGCCCGCGCTCGCGCACTGTGGCGTACGAGGCCGCGTCCAGCAGCTCTGACACCGAGGAGACCTCGGCGCGGATGAACCCCTTGGCGAAGTCTGTGTGGATGGCCGCGGCGGCGTCGAGCGCGGTGCCGCCCCCGCGAAGCGTCCACGCCCGCACCTCCTTCTCGCCGGCGGTGAAGAACGTGAGCAGCCCGAGCAGTCGATACGCGGTCCGAGCCAGGCGGTGAAGCCCCGGCTCCTCCAGGTGCAGGTCCGAGAGGAAGGCGTGCTGATCCTCGGGCTCGAGCTCCGCGAGATCCGCCTCGATGCGCGCGGAGACGGCGATCGCATCACCGCCGGCGGCCGCGGCGCGGGTGCGCAACACCTGAGGCACGGGTGCGGACGCCTGCTCCTCCGCGACGTTGGCGACGACCACGAGCGGCTGAGCCGTGAGCAGCCAGAGGTCGCGAATCGCCACGCGTTCGTCGGCGCTCAGCTCCATCGTGCGCACGGGCCTTCCGGAGTCGAGGTGGCCGCTCACGCGCTGCAGGAGGTCGATGGTGGCGACGGCGTGGTCCTTCTGCACCCTGGCCGTCTTCTCGGTGCGCTCGAGGCGCCTGCGCACGGTTTCGAGGTCGGCCAGCTGCAGCTCCAGCTCGACGACGTCGACATCACGCAGCGGGTCGACCGTCCCTTCGACGTGCGTCACGTCGGGGTCTGGGAACGCGCGCACCACAAGGGCCGTCGCGTCCGTCTCACGGATGTGCCCGAGGAAACGGTTGCCGAGCCCCTCGCCTCGGCTCGCTCCGCGCACCAGCCCGGCGATGTCGGTGAACGTCAGCGTCGCCGGGATCACCTTGCGCGGTTGGAACAGCGCGGCCAGCCTGTCCAAGCGCTCGTCGGGAACCGCCACGATGCCGGTGTTGGGCTCGATGGTGGTGAAGGGATAGTTGGCGACCTGCGCGCTCGCTCTCGTGAGCGCGTTGAACAGCGTCGATTTGCCTGCGTTGGGGAGTCCGACGATGCCGACACTGAGCGACACGCGGCGTCAGATCTTCTCCAGCTCGAACGCGCTGTGCAGCGCGCGCACGGCTTCGCGCACTCGAGCGCGGTCGATGATGCAGGTCACGTGGATCTCGCTGGTGGAGATCATCTGGATGTTGATGCCCGCCTCGGCGAGGGTTCGAAAGATCTGCGCGTAGATGCTGGGCGTGCCGCGCAGGCCGGTCCCGACGACCGTGACCTTGGCGATGTCGGCGGTGGCCATGTAACCGCCGGCGGCGACGTCGCGAGCGAGGCCACCCAGCAGGCGCCGCGCCCGGCGGAGGTCGGACTCGGCGATCGTGAAGCTGACGTCGGTCATGCCGTCGTGGCCGATGTTCTGGACGATGATGTCCACGTTGATCCCGGCGGAGCCGAAGGGATCGAAGATCGACGCAGCGACGCCGGGGCGGTCCGGCACGCGCATCAGGGTCACCTTCGCGACGTCGGTCTCGTGCGCGATCCCGCGAACCTTCTGTCGGTCTTCCATGTGCGGATCCCTGCAGATGAGTGTGCCGGGCGACTCGTCGAACGCGGAACGCACGACGATCTGCATCGAATACGCTTCGCCGATCTCGACTGCGCGCGGATGCATCACGCGCGCGCCGGCGGCAGCGAATTCTAGCATCTCGTCGAATGCGATCTGCGGGATGACGCGGGCCTCGTCGACGACGCGCGGATCGGCTGTGAACACACCGGCGACGTCCGTGTAGATCTCGCAGCGGTCGGCGTGCACGCTCACCGCCAGCGCGACCGCGGTGGTGTCCGACCCGCCCCTGCCCAGCGTCGTGACGTCCAATTCCTCGGTCACGCCCTGGAATCCCGCCACGACGACCACGCGACGCCGCTCCAGCTCGTCGACGATGCGCTGCGGAACCACGTCGACGATGCGAGCGGTGCGGTGCGCCCGGCTGGTGCGGATCCCCGCCTGAAGACCGGTGAGCGAGATCGCCGGAGTCCCCGACGCCTCCAGCGCCATCGCCAGCAGGGGAGCGGTGATCGTCTCGCCGGTGCTCAGCAGCATGTCCAACTCTCGCGACGGCGGGTCGGAGCTGACCCGGTGGGCGAGCGCGAGCAACTCGTCGGTCGTGTCGCCCATGGCGCTGACCACCACCACGAGCTCGTCGCCGTCGCGCCGGTGTTGACTGATTCGCGACGCGATACGGCGCAGCTTCGCCGGCGTGGCAACGCTCGTTCCGCCGAACTTCTGGACGACCCGGGTCATTGACGCAGGTCCACCCGCGTCCCCCAGTTGCGCACCTGTGCGACGAGCGTCCGGCCCGGTATCTGCGCGGCGGTCGCCTCGCTGAGCAGCGCGGCTTCGATCGGAGCCGGGTCCAACGCGGTGAGGGCGAGCACGGAGGGTCCGCCGCCGGCGAGCGCGGCCCCCGCCGCTCCGGCGTCCTTCGCCGCGGCGATCAGCCGCGGCAGCGAAGGCACCAGCGCCGTTCGCGCCGGCTGGTGCCAGCGGTCGTCCATGGCGTCGCCGAGCCCGGCGTAGTCGCGCGTGGCGAGGCAGCGAACGAGGAGCGCGCAGCGAGCCGCGTTGAAGATGGCGTCCTCGCGCGAGAACACCTGGGGGACGACCCTGCGTGACTGCTCGGTGTGCAGCCGCGCGTCGGGAAGGAAGAGGACGGCGTGCAGCTCGTCGGGAACGTCCATGCGCACAGTTCTCGCCCCGGGAACGCAGATCGCGAGGCCTCCGAGCAGCGCCGCCGCGGCGTTGTCGCGGTGACCCTCGATCGTCGAGACGGTGTCAAGGATCACCTCCTCGCTCCAGGGGGCGCGGTGCAGGGACACCGCCGCGAGGGCTCCCGCCAGCGTCGCCGCCGCGCTCGAGCCGATGCCGCGCGCGATCGGTATGCGGTTGACGCAACGGAAGTGGACGCCGCCGCTGGGGCGGCCGAGCGCCTCGCACGTGTGCGCGTACGCGCGCGTCACGAGGTTGCGCCGCGCGTCGCCGAGCTCGGCGGGCGTTCCCTCGCCCGCGTCGATCGTGAGCTCGTCGCCGTCTGTCTGTTCGACGTGGACGTCGTTCTGGAGGTGGAGCGCGAGCGCGAGGATGTCGAAGCCCGGACCGAGATTGGCGACCGTGGCGGGGACCCCGATGAAGACTCGCATCAGCGGCTCACAGCTCGAGTGTGCGTGCCACGCTCTCGACGTCCGCCGAGACCGTGACGGGAGGGTCGATTCGGTCGGCGACGGCCGCGATGTCCTTGAGGCCGCTGCCGGTGAGCACGCACACGGCGGTGGTGCCCCGGGCGATGCGTCCGTCGCGCACCGCTTTGCACAGGATCGCGACGGAGGCGGCGGACGCGGGTTCGCAGAAGATGCCCTCGCGCGCGGCCAGCTCGCGCTGCGCGGCGAGGATCGCGTCGTCGCTGACGGAGTCGATGAGGCCCTCCGACTCGTCGCGTGCCTCGATCGCTCCCTGCCACGAGGCCGGATTGCCGATGCGGATCGCCGTGGCGACGGTGACCGGTTCCGCCACGGGCCGGCCCAGGACCAGCGGCGCCGCGCCCTCCGCCTGGCCTCCGATCATGCGGGGCAGCCGGCTGCACAACCCCGACGCGCGGTACTCGCGGAATCCACGCCAGTAGGCGGTGATGTTGCCCGCGTTTCCCACCGGGAGGACGAGGACGTCGGGCGCATCGCCGAGCTCGTCGACGATCTCGAACGCCGCCGTCTTCTGCCCCTCGAGGCGATGCGGGTTCAGGCTGTTCACGAGAACCACCGGTCGCTCCTCGCAGAGCTGCCGGATGATCCGCAGCGCGACGTCGAACCCGCCGTCCAGGGACATCACGAGCGCGCCGTGCACCTGCGCCTGCACGAGCTTGCCCGCGGCGATGCGTCCGGAGGGTACCAGCACCCCCACGCGCAGCCCGAACCGCGCTCCGTACGCGGCCGCTGACGCGCTCGTGTTGCCGGTCGACGCGCACACGATCGCCTTCGCTCGCGACTGCAGGGCGCGGGCGATGGCGACGACCATGCCGCGGTCCTTGAACGACCCGGTCGGATTGAGCCCCTCGAGCTTGAAGTGGAGAGAACGGAGCCCCAGTTCTCGCCCGATCGAAACGGACTCCACGCACGGCGTGCTGCCCTCACCGAGGCTGATCCGCGGCGTGGCGCCGTCCAGGGGCAGCCGGTCGCCGTACCGCTCCAGCACCCCTCGCGTGCTCACGCCGGCTCCAGGCGATCCATCACGCAGCGGATGGCGTGCACCGCAGGCAGCGAATCGAGCGTCTCGACTGCGCGGGCGAGAACTCCGCGTGGCGCCGCGGCCGTGAGCAGCAGCAGCTGTGGGAACGGGCCGTCGAGCGGTGGCTTGTCGACGGTGTCGGTCACGCTGATCCCCCGGTCCTCGAGCGCCTGGACGATCAGGGGGCGAGCCTCGGAGCCCTGACGCGTCTCGAGCCGCATGTAGGCGGCGGTCTCCGACTCCTCGTCGGATGCGAGCGGCACGTCGCGCGCCGGCGGCGGGGGCGGCTCGCAGCGGCGGCGGCGCACGGCGTTGACCACGTCGCTCACGACGGCGCTGGCCGTGGACGGCCCGCCGCCACCCGTGCCGCGCAGGGTGGTCGAGCCCTGGAGGTCGCTGCTGATGATGACAGCATTGGCGATATCATCGACGTCGAACAGCGGGTGGCCGTCGGGGACCGCGGCGGGCGCCACGCCGATTTCGAGAGAGCCGCCGGCAGGCGAGAGCCGCGCGTGCGCGACGAGCTTGACCGCGTACCCGAGCTGACCGGCGTAGCCGAGGTCGGTGACGTCGACCGCTGTGATCCCCGTGCGGCGCACGCCGGCCGCGTCGACGCGCGCGCCGAAGGCGAGCCAGCTGAGGATGACGAGCTTGTACGTTGCGTCCCAGCCTTCGAGGTCCGAGCCGGGGTCCGCCTCCGCGACGCCGATACGCTGCGCAAGGGCGAGCGCATCTGACAGCGGCTCGCCGGTGGCGCGCATGCGAGTGAGGATCACGTTGGTGGTGGCGTTGACGATGCCGTCGATGCCGGTGACGTGGTCGCCGAGCAGGCTGTCGCGCAGCACGCCGACGATGGGGAGCCCTCCGCCGGCAGCGGCCTCGAACCACAGGCCCGCCCCGTGTCGGTGGGCGACGTCCCACAGGCGCGCGCCGGACGGCGCGATCACCGCCTTGTTCGCGGTGACGACGGTCTTGCCGAGCTCCAGCGCGTGCTCGATCAGCGCCGTGGCGGGATCGGTGCCGCCCATCAGCTCGATGACGACGTCGACGCGCGGGTCCTCGACGAGCGCGCCGGCGTCTCCATCGAGCGTCGCGTTCTTGAGGTCGACGTCTCTCGGCCGCCCCGGATCGCGAACCGCGACACGGCGGAGCACGGGGACCGCTCCCGCGCGCTCCCCGAGCAATTGCCAGTCATCGACCAGGCGCGTCGCGACCGCGGCGCCGACCGTCCCCAGGCCGATGAGTCCGACGCCGATCTGCTGAGGCACCGCCGGAGTCTACGTGCAGCCGAAGGGCAGTCCCTATACTCGCGCTCGTGCGTGACGTCGCCGCCAGGGCGCTCGACACCGCGTCCGCGGCGGGCGCACGTTACGCGGACTGTCGCCTCGTCGAGCGAACCGTGCAGTCGCTCACCGTGAAGAACGGCGACGTGCTCGACGTCGAGCTCTCCGAGGACGTGGGCGCCGGCGTGCGCGTGATCGTGGACGGCGCGTGGGGCTTCAGCAGCATCGGACGCCTCGACGGTGAGAGCGTGGACCGAGCCGCGGCCGAGGCCGTACGCATCGCGCGCGCTTCGGCTCGCGTGCAGCGCGAACCCGTGCGTCTCGCGCAGGTGGAGCCGGCGCACGGAGAGTACGTCACGCCCGTGCAGCGCGACCCGTTCGAGGTGTCGCTCGACGACAAGATGGACGTGCTTGTCGGCGCCGACGCCGCGATGGCGCGCGTGCGCGGGTTGACGGTGCGCGAGGCGACGCTGGAGTTCGTCAAGGAGCGGCGCCACTTCGCCAGCAGCGAGGGCGCGTCGATCACGCAGACGATCATCGAGTCCGGGGGCGGCCTGGACGCCACAGCCACGAGCGACGACGAGGTGCAGACGCGAAGCTTTCCGAACAGCTTCGGCCGCCACCAGGTGTGCGCCGGCTGGGAGGCCATCGAGGCGATGGAGCTCGTCGCCAACGCGGAGCGCATCGGCGGCGAGGCCGTCGCGCTGCTGAGCGCGCCGCGCTGTCCGTCGGGCCTCATGACGGTCATCCTCGACGGCACGCAGGCCGCGCTGCAGGTGCACGAGTCCTGCGGGCACCCCACCGAGCTGGACCGCGTGCTGGGATTCGAAGCGGCGTACGCGGGGACGTCGTTTCTCACACCGGACCTGCGCCGCACCTTCCGCTACGGCAGCGAGTCCGTCACGCTGACCGCGGACGCGACGCGCCCCACCGGGCTGGGGACGTTCGGTTGGGACGACGAGGGAGTGCCGGCGCAGCGGACGGTCCTGGTGGATCGCGGCCTGTTCACTGGGTACATGAGCTCGCGCGAGACCGCCTCCGTCCTGGGCGAGGCGAGCAGCGGAACGATGCGCGCGGACTCCTGGTGTCGCATACCGCTGATCCGCATGACCAACGTGAACCTCGAACCCGGCGCTTCGAGCCTCGAGGAGATGATCGCCACGACGCGGCACGGCGTCTTCCTGGAGACCAACCGCTCGTGGAGCATCGACGACCGGCGCCTCAACTTTCAGTTCGGCACGCAGAACGCCTGGGAGATCGAGGACGGCAAACGGCTGCGGCTCGTGCGCAACGCGCTCTACAGCGGCCGAACCCCGGAGTTCTGGCGGTCGTGCGACGCGGTCGGCGGGCCCGGCGAGTGGCGGATGTGGGGCGTCGTGAACTGCGGCAAGGGCGAGCCCTCGCAGGCCATGCACGTCGGCCACGGCGCCGCCCCCTGCCGCTTCCAGAACGTGCACGTCGAGCCGGCGAGGTGAGCGGTCGCACCCGCGACGAGCTCATGGCCCTGGCCACCGCGACCCTCGATCACGTGGCCCGGGGGCAGCGAGAGGTCGTCGCCACGGAGCACGAGCAGCAGCTGACGCGCTTCGCCAACAACACCATCCATCAGAACGTGGCGGAATCCTCGCTGCAGCTGCGCCTGCGCGTGATCCACGAGGGCAAGGCCGGGGTCGCCCAGGTGCGCGGTGAGTCGCCGGACACGGTGGCGCGCGTGGCCGCGCTCGCCGAGCAGGCACGCGCGCTCCACGGCGCGTCGCACGCAGCGCCGCTGCCCGGACCGGACGGCGGCGCGGATGGCCCCGTGGCCTACAGCGCGGCGACCAAGGGCGCCTCCCCCGAGCTGCGCGCTGACCTCGCCGCGGTCGTGGTGCGGGAGGCCGAGAGGGGCGGTGTGCTCGCGTTCGGGTCCGTGTCCACCTCGACGACTCGCACCGCGATCGTCAACAGCGAGGGCGTGGCGCGGTTCGCGGAGTCCACGGAGGCCGACCTGATCACCGTCGTGCGCGGCGACGACGGCGCGGGGTACGCCGCGCGTCACGCGGTGAGCGTCGACGACGTCGACGCGCCGGGCGCCGCTGCCGAAGCCGTCGACACCTGCCTGCGCAACCAGGCCGCGACGTCCATCGAGCCGGGGACGTACGAGGTGGTGCTCGCGCCCTACGCGGTGATCGACCTGCTCGACCATTTGGGGTGGGTCGGTTTCGGGGCTCTCGCCAAACAGGAGCACAGGAGCTTCATGCGCCTGGACGAGCGGATGATGAGCCCCTCCGTGACGATCGTCGACGACGCGCACGACGGGCTCGTGTTCCCGTTTCCGTTCGACTACGAGGGAGTGTCCACGCGTCGCGTGAAGCTGATCGACCAGGGGGTGTGCGCCGGGTTCGTGTACGACACTCCGACGGCGCTGCGCGACGAGGTGCCCTCGACCGGCCATTCGCTGCCCCAGCCGAACACCCTCGGACCCTACGCGCGTCACCTCGTCATGTCCGACGGCGACGCCACGCCCGACGGGCTGATCGGCAGCGTGAAGCGCGGTCTGTACGTCACGCGTCTCTGGTACGTGCGTGACGTGCACCCGCTGCGCACGATCATCACCGGCATGACGCGGGAGGGCACGTTCCTCGTCGAGGACGGGAAGATCTCGCAACCGGTGCGCGACATGCGGTTCACGCAGAGCATCGTCGACGCACTCGCGGACGTGCGCGGCGTGAGCAGCGAACGCCGTCTCGCTCTCGGCGAGGACGCCAGCGCCGTCCTCGCGCCCTGGTTGCACCTGGGACGCTTCACGTTCACGTCGTAGGCGGCGGACGCCGCGCCTGGGGAGCGGCCATCGTCGCTCTGGGAATCCTGGTCGTGGCGCGCAACCTCCTCGACCTGAGCGGATCGCCGCCCGGTCTGTACATCGACGAAGCCTCGATCGGTTACAACGCCTGGTCCGTCGCGCACTTCGCCGCCGACGAGCACGGTGTGCACCTCCCGCTCTACTTCCAGGCGTTCGGGGAGTTCAAGAACCCCGTCTACATCTACGCGCTCGCCGGGCTGCTGCGTCTCCTGCCGCTCACGCCCGCGGTCGAGCGCGCGCCGGCGGCGATCCTGGGGCTGGTCACCGTGCTCTTTCTCACGCTCGCGGCCTGGCGGCTGACGCGCTCGCGAGCGGTAGTGCTCGCGAGCCTGGTGCTGGCGGGAACCGCTCCGTGGTTGACCCAGGAGAGCCGCGTGGGGTTCGAAGTCATCGCCATGGTGGCGGCGCTGTCGGGCGCGCTGTGGGCGCTCGCGGGCACCCGCGGCGGCCACCCCGGCAGGTGGTTCGGCACCGCCGGGGTGTTTCTCACCGTCGCGATTTTCGCCTACACGACCGGGCGGCTCGAGGTGCTGCTCTATACGGGCGCGTTCGCCCTCGCGTTCGCGTGGCGCGGACCGCGCCCGCCGAAGTGGTGGCTGACGCTCGTGCCCGTGCTCGCCGGATACGGGGTGCTGGCCGTCTGGTCGCTGGCGAACCCGAACGCGCTCACCAGCCGCTTCGCAGCGCTGAGCATCGCCGCCGACGGCGCGTCGCTGCCCAGAGTCGCCCTTCGCTTTCTGGCCAACTATGGCCAATACATGTCGCCCGACTTCCTCTTCGTGCACGGTGACCTCAACCCACGTCACAACACGGGCTTTGCGGGCATGCTCCCCTGGGCCGTCGCGCCGCTCCTGCTCGCTGGCCTGGTGGTGTGCTGGCGCAGGCGCGCGGAGCCCATGCCGCGCTTCGTGATCCTGTGCCTCGTGCTGGGCCCGTTCGCCGCTGCTCTGACCCAGAACGGCGGCGAGCCGCACGCGCTGCGGTCGGCGTGCATGCTGCCCTTCTGGATCGCGCTGGCGATCTACGGAGCCGCCGGCGCCGCCGACTGGGCGGGCGGGCGCACCGTCCGGCAGCTCGTCACGGTTGGAGCTGTCGTCCTCGGGCTGCTCGCGCAGGGTGCGCTGTACACACGTGACATGTTCAGCGCGTACCCGGCGCGGTCGGCCGCGGCCTTCGACACCGGCGAGGAACCGGCGGCGATCCTCGCGCACGACGCGGCGGCGGGACACACCGTGTTCCTCTCGTCGTCCCTCGACGAGCCGTACATCGAAGCGTTCTTCGGCCTGCGGCCCGAACCGCCCGCGCAGCCGGTCGCCGAGGCGTCCGCGATCGGCCTCGCGAAGCTTCGGATGCGGATCGTCGACCCTCAGAGCGCAGCGGGGCTCGCGCGGCCGGGCGACGTGCTCGTTCTCGCGTCCGGAGACGAGGTTCCGGCGAGCGCGACGCGGATCGCCACCGAGCCGTACGGCCTCGTCATGGTGTACCGCGCGGGCGGCTGAGCGCGTGTCCGCACGCACCCGGCACTCGCTGCTATGGTCGGGACCATGACCGACGCCGTCATCGTCGAGGCGGTGCGGACCCCGCTGGGGCGCGGCAACCAGCGCAACGGGGACCTGCGCGACATCCATCCCGTGCTGCTCGCCGCGCACGTGCTTCGCGAGGTGACCAGCCGGGCACGACTGGAGCCGGGGATCGTGGACGACGTCGTGATGGGCTGCGTGAGCCAGACCGGCGAGCAGGCGATCAACATCGCTCGCCAGGCCGTGCTCACCGCCGGCTTCCCCGTCCAGGTGCCGGCGACCACCGTCGACCGCCAGTGCGGCTCGTCGCAGCAGGCGCTCCACTTTGCCGCGAACCTCATCCAGTCCGGCGTCTGCGACCTCGTCATCGCGGCGGGCGTGGAGAGCATGAGCCGCGTTCCGATGGGCAGCACGGTGTACCAGGGGCCGGGTTCGCCGTTTCCGCCCGAGCTGCTCGAGGAGTACAACCTCGTGAGTCAGGGGCTCGCCGCCGAGATGATCGCCGAGCAGTGGGGCATCACGCGCGCGCAGGCCGACCAGTTCGCGGCGGATTCGCAGCGCAGGGCCGCGGAGGCGCAGGACGCGGGCCGCTTCATAAAGGAGATCTCCCCGGTCACCGTCGGCGCCAACGGCGACACCTACGTGGTCTCCCGGGACCAGGGCATCCGGCCCGGGACCACCGCCGAGGTGCTCAGCCGGCTCGAGCCGTCCTTCAAGCCGGACGGCATCCTGCACGCCGGCAACTCGTCGCAGATCACCGACGGAGCCGCCGCCGTGCTGCTCACGAGTCGCGAGAGAGCGCGCGACCTCGGCCTCGCTCCACGCGCGGTCGTGCGCGCTCAGGTCGTGGTGGGAGTGGACCCGGTGACCATGCTGACGGGCCCGATCCCCGCGACCGCGAAGGTGCTGGAGCGCGCCGGGCTGCGCATCGGGGACATCGATCTCTTCGAGGTCAATGAGGCCTTCGCCCCGGTGGTCCTCGCCTGGGCGCACGAGCACCGCCCGGACATGGACCGCGTGAACGTGAACGGCGGAGCGATCGCGCTCGGACACCCGCTCGGGGCCAGCGGCGCCCGCCTCGCCACCACGCTCCTCCACGAGCTGGAGCGGCGCGACGCGAGGCTCGGACTGCAGACCATGTGCTGCGGCGGCGGCCTCGGCACCGCGACAATCATCGACAGGGACGTCTGAGACCGGTTCCGGGGATTCGTGGCTCTCGCGACACGGCTACGGAACTGTCACGCGCGTTCAGAAGGTCCCGGAACCCGGTGCTATGCTCAGCCGGCGTTATGGCCTCCACCGCTTCGACCAGCGTGCAGATGAAAAAGATCCTGATCATCGAGGACTACTACGCGCTCGCGGACATCGAGTCGCTGCTCTGCACGATGGAAGGCTACGAGGTGAAGGTTGCGAAGAGCGGCGACGAGGGTTTGCAGGTGTTCGGCGAGTTCAAGCCTGACCTCGTGCTTCTGGACCTGATGCTGCCGGGCGACCTCAGCGGGACGCAGGTGCTCGAGCGCATCCGCGCAGACCACGGTGCGGACCCCAAGGTCCTGATCGTGAGCGCGCTGGTCAACTCCTCGACCGCGCCGAAGCTCGAGGCCTACGGCAACGTTCAAACGCTCGCGAAGCCGTTCAAGATCAAGGAGCTCGCCTCGCGCATCCAGGTCATGCTGGCCTCGTAGCCTCCGAATCGCACACACTTCTCCTTCTGATGCGAGCGGAGCCACCGCCGCCACCAAGGCGGCGCGATCCTGAGACGTCGCGGGACGCCGCGCGCTCGGCGGTCCGGCACCGGCGTTGTCCCTACCTCGAGCAGATCCTGAAGGAGCGCGCCGGGCCCTTCGGCATGCTCACCAGGTTCAAGGCGGACTGCCACGTCGACCATCGCACGCACCGTTTCACCGGCCGCCATCCCGTGCCGCCGTGCGTCAGCGAGCCGGAGACGTGCCGCCTCTACCAGAGCGAGCACGACGCCGAGGACTTCCGGATCTCGCGGTACACGGACTGACGGGGCGGCGGATTCCTCTATGCTCGGAGCGGCAACGACCGAGCCAAGGAGGAAGACGTGACCGCACAGACGCTCAAGAACGCGCTCGCACACGAGCTCGCCGGCCGCGACCTCCTCACGCATCCGTTCTACCTTCGCTGGCAGGCGGGAGAGCTTCGCCGAGGGGAGCTCGCCGCCTACGCGGAGCAGTACCTCTATTTCGAGGCCTCGCTGCCGGGCCTCCTGCGGCGCCTCCTCACCACGATCGACGACGAGGCGGGCCGCACGCTGGTGCAGCAGAACCTCGCCGACGAGGAGGGAGTGCCCGCGCCGCACGTGGAGCTCTTCAGGGACTTCGCCGCCGGAGCCGGTGCGGCCGCAGGCGCCACGGCGACGCCGAAGACCCGGGGCCTGATGGCGACCTACGACGCGCTCGTCGACGCCGGCGGCGCGCAGGGCCTTGCGGCGGTGGTGTCATACGAGATGCAGGCCCCGGCCATCGCGGCGACCAAGGCCAAAGGGCTTCGCGAGTGGTACGGGTTCGACGATCGCGCAACGCGGTTCTGGGACCTTCACGCGACCATGGACACGTCCCACGCGGACTGGGGCTTCGAGGCCCTGGCCCGTCTCGACGCGCCCGAGCCCGTGATCGTCGAGGCGGCGCGCCGGGCTTCCGACGCCTGGTGGGAGTTCCTCGACGAGCGCGAGGCCGAGGGGATGCGGCCGGCCTGAACTCGGCGCAGGGTCAGCCGGCGGCCGCGGCCGTCGCCTGACCCGTGTACACGTTGAAGTAACGCGCCTCCGGGTGGTGCATCACGATCGCCGCCGTGGACTGCTCTGGGACCATCTGGAACCCTTCGGTGAGCGACACGCCGATGCGCTCCGCGGGGAGGATCGAGAACAGCACCGCGTGTCCTTCGAGGTCCGGGCAGGCCGGGTATCCCCAGGAATAGCGCCGGCCCTGGTCGTCGCCGAGACGCAGCTCGCGGCGCACCTGCTGGTGGAGATACACCGCGGTGGCTTCGGCCATCTGTGTCGCGAACCCGTGCACGCGGAGCATGTCGTCGTAGTCGCCGCTGGCCTGCAACCTGTTGGAGAGCTCGCTGGCGCGCGGACCGGTCGTCACGATCTGGAGGGGCACGACGTCACGCTCGCCGGGCTTCGCGTCCTCGCGCGCGCGCACGTAGTCGGCCAGGCACAGCCGGTTCTGCTCCGACTGCCTCGGAAACGTGAAGCGGCCGATCTCACGGTCGACGTCCTGCGGATCGAAGAGGAGCACCGAATCCCCCTCGCTCAGAGCGGGCCAGTACCCGTACACGGCCTTCAGCTGCAGCCAGCCGTCGCGGTCGGCCTCCTCGACCGACCGCTGCAGGCGCGGCTCGAGCTCGTCGCGAAGGAGCTGCTCCCACTTGTCCGGGTCGCGCACGCCGCGGAACTGCCAGCTCATCTTGAACAGCGAGTTGCGGTCGATGTGCGGATACACCTCCCAGATGCCGATGTCGTCCACGACGCGCGCTCCCCAGAAGGGGGGAGTGGGAATCGGCGCGTCGCGCCTGGTCTCGCTGCGTGCGGGCTGGCGCCCGGGCACGGCCGTTTCGGTCACGCGCGCCGCCTTTTTCGACTCGCGCTCGCGGTGCACCGCCGCCTCGGAGCGGATGCGCTCGATGAGCTCGCCGCGGCGCCTCTCGTCGAGCAGCGTGTCCACCGTCTCGAGCCCTTCGAAGGCGTCCTTGCAGTAGAAGACGCCGGGTTGGTACGTCCGCTCCTCGTCGAGGTAGAGGATGCGCCGTCCGAAACCGCGGTTGATCGCAGCCCCGCCGATGATCAGCGGGTAGGCGAGGCCGCGCTGGTCGAGCTCCTTGACGCACGCCGGCATCTGCTTGCTGGTGCTCACGAGTAGCGCGCTGAGGCCGATCGCGTCGGCCTGCACCTCGTTGGCCTTGTCGATGATCGTGTTCAGCGGGACCTGCTTGCCGAGGTCGAAGACCGTGTAGCCGTTGTTGCTGAGAATCGTCTTCACGAGGTTCTTGCCGATGTCGTGCACGTCACCGAAGACGGTGGCGAGCACGACCTTGCCCTTCGTGTAGCCCTCCTTCTTCTCCAGGAACTGCTCGAGGTACGCGACCGCGCGCTTCATCACCTCGGCGCTCTGCAGGACGAAGGGCAGGATGAGCTCGCCCGCGCCGAAGCGGTCGCCCACGTCCTTCATGGCCGGCAGCAGGATCTCGTTGAGCACCGAGACGGGATCGCGTTCGGCCAGCGCCAGGTCGATCTGCTCCTCGATGCCGTCCTTGCGGCGTCGGAGGATCTGGGCGTGGATGCGCTCGGGCGGCGACATGTCCGCGAACTCGTCGACCCCCTCGGTCGAAGGCCCGGTCTTGGCGCCCGACGTGTCGAGGTGCTCGATGAAGCGGGTGAGCGCGTCGGGTCGCCGGTTGTAGATGAGCTCCTCGGCGAGGTGTCTCGCCTGAGCGTCGATCTCGCCTCGAGGCAGCGTGTGCGCCGGGTTGATGATCGCGGCGTCGAGACCGGCATCGACGCAGTGGTGGAGGAACACGCTGTTGAGCACAGCTCGCGCCGGCGGCGCCAGCCCGAACGACACGTTCGAAACCCCGAGCACCGTCAGCACGCCGGGCAGCTCGCGCTTGATCGACCGAATGCCGTCGATCGTGTCGTGCGCCGAGTCGACCCATTCGGCGTCGCCGGTGGCGAGGGTGAAGGTCAGCGCGTCGAAGAGGAGCTGGTGGGGCGCGAGGCCGTATTCGGTGCACGCGATCTCGTGGATGCGACGCGCAACCTCCAGCTTCCGCTCTGCGGTCTTGGCCATGCCCTGCTCGTCGATCGTCAGCGCGATCACGCAGCTGCCGTGGTCGCGGACCAGCGGCAGCACCGCCTCGCACCGTGCGCGGCCGTTCTCGAGGTTGACGCTGTTGACGATCCCCCGCCCGGGATAGTTCTCGAGCGCCGCGCGGATCACGTCCGCGTCGGTGCTGTCGATGACGAGCGGGGACTCGACGCTCATCTGCAGGATCCGCACGGTGTCGCGCATCTGCTCGGCCTCGTCGTTGCGCTCGGTGAGCGCGACGCAGACGTCGAGCGCGTGAGCGCCGCCATCCACCTGGTTGCGCGCGATGTCGAGGATGCCATCGTAGTCGTCGGCGAGCAGCAGCCGCTTCACGGCGCGCGATCCCTGTGAGTTCACGCGCTCCCCGATGAGCAGCGGGGCGGGCTCCTGGTGCAGGTCGATCGCACGCATCGCGCTGGCGAGGCGGGGCGCGAGATCGGGGCTCCGGTCCTGCGGGGCGGCGCCGCCGACTCGCGCGATCAACTCGGTGATGTGCGCTGGCGTCGTGCCGCAGCAGCCTCCGACGATGTTGACGCCGAATTCGTGCACGAAGCGGGAGAGCTGCTCTGCCATCGGTACGGGCTCGAGCGGGAAGTGCGCCCGGCCGCCCTGGTTGATGGGGATGCCTGCGTTGGGGACGCACCACAGTGGGAGCGTCGTGTGCTCGAAGAGGTAGCGGATGGGCTCCCCCATGTACTCCGGACCCGTTGAGCAGTTGAGCCCCACCACGTCGACCTGCAGCGCCTCGAGGATCGCCAGCACCGCGCCGATGTCGGTGCCCAGCAGCATGCGACCGCTGGGATCCAGGCTGACGGACGCGATGACCGGCACATCGACGCCGACGCGCCGCATCGCCTCGCGCGCGCCGAACACGGCCGCCTTGGTCTCGAGGATGTCCTGAGCCGTCTCCGACACCAGCGCGTCGCAGCCGCCCTCGAGCAGCCCCTGTGCCTGCTCTGCAAACGCGGTCACGAGCTCCGCGAACGTGATCGCGCTGAGCGCGGGGTCGCTCGACGCCGGGAGGAACCCGGTCGGACCCATGCTGCCCGCCACGAATCGCGGCTTCTCCGGCGTCGAGTACTCGTCGCAGAGACGCCGGGCGAGGCGCGCGGCGGTCTCGTTGAGCTCGAGCGTCTGGTCGGCGTGCTTCCATTCCGACAGTCGCAGCCGCGTGGCCTGGAACGTGCAGGTCTCGACCGCGTCGGATCCCGCCTCGAGAAACGACCGATGGACCCTCTCGACGAGATCGGGGCTGTGCAGAACCAGTCCGTCGATCCAGCCCTCGAGCTCGGCGCCCCCGAAGCGTTCGGGAGTGAGGTCCATCGACTGGAGGCTCGTTCCCATGGCGCCGTCGAAGATCAGCACGCGCTGCTGCAGCGCTCGAAGGAACGCGGAGTTGGTCGGGATGGCCATGTTCTGTATGACGATACCAATGGTTGATATTCGGCGCCGGGAACGTTTCGGCCACATCTGGGCCAGGTTGAGCGTGCTACGCTCGCGCCCGAATCGGCCCAGAGCCTGAATTATCACCACATGGCGAGACGTCCACCGAGACCGGGCAGCACGAGGCGACGCGGCACCGCGCGCAGGCGCGATCCGAGCGCGTCCAACGGCACCCAGGTCGAGGTCAAGGAAGAGACGATCGAGATGGACGCGACCGTGGTGGAGCCGCTTCCGAACGCGATGTTCAAGGTGCGGCTGCAGACGGGACAGGAGGTGCTCGCCTACACCTCGGGCAAGATGCGCAAGTTCTACATTCGCATCCTGATCGGCGACAAGGTCCGCGTGGAGCTCAGCCCGTACGACCTGTCGAGGGGTCGCATCACCTTCCGCTACAAGTAGGACGCGAGGCTCCTCCAACAGCGACATACCCGGCGTGGCCGTCTACATCATCGTCGCGCTCGTCGCCGTCGCCATCCTGTGGGCCGCGTACCGAACGCTGGGAGGCGGCGCAGGGCCGCCACCCGACCCCGTCGTGCTCATGCATCGGGCCGCGGCCTCCGCGACCGGCGCGGCGCAGCGCCTGGGCGACGCGCTTCCGGGCGCGGCGGTCGAGATGCGCGCGATCCGGCGGACGCTGGAGGGATGCGCCCAGCTGCTCGAGCGCGTGGACACGCTGGCGCTCGACGCTGCCGGCGCGCAGGGGCACGCGCTGCTCACCGCCGCCGTCGAGGACCTCGGCTGGGCCGCGCGTCTGGGTGAAACTGCCGGACTTGGCACGAACGCGGCGCTGCGGCGAGCGGCCGGGCTCCTTCAGGACGAGGCGCGGCGCGCTCTCGATGAGGCCGGCCGGGCGCTCGCGTCACGAATGCCGGAAGTGATCGACGGTCCGGCGTAGCCCGGAGTCGATGTCGACGCGGGGTTGCCAGCCGAGGTCGCGCGCCGCGCGATCGATGGCCAGCACCGAGCGTCGCTGCTCGCCGTCCTTCGGCGGCCCGTGCGTCGCCGCCGCGGCGCCGTTGCCACACGCCCCGGCCAGCTTCGCGAAGAGCGAGTTCACGTCGGTCGCCTCCTGCGTCCCGACGTTGATGGGCCCGCGGGCGTCGCTTGCCGCTGCCGCGAGATTCGCCTGGACGACGTCGTCCACGTAGACGTAGTCGCGGGTCTGCAGCCCGTCACCGTTGATCACCGAGGTCTCCCCGGCGAGCAGCCGCGAGGCGAAGATGGCCACCACCCCCGCCTCGCCGTACGGATCCTGCCGCGGGCCGTAGACGTTGGCGTAGCGCAGCGCCACGAAGCGCAGTCCGGCGATCCTGTCGAACATCTCGCCGTACAGCTCGCCGCTCACCTTGGCCGCGCCGTACGCGGACTCGGGCTCGAGCTGGTGACTCTCCGGGGTGGGCAGTGTGTCGGTGTCGCCGTACACGGTCCCGCCGCTGGAGGCGAACACGACCCTCGGTATGCCCGCGCTGCGCGACGCCTGCAGGACGTTGACCGTGCCGAGCACGTTGGCCCTCGCGTCGGCCAGCGGGTCGCGCATCGAGACGCGCACGTCGATCTGCGCGGCGAGGTGGAACAGAACGTCGAAGGATCCGTCGCAGGCGATGTCGACGAAGGAGCGGTCCTCGACGCGGCACCGGAAGAACGTGGCGGACCGGTCGACCTGCTCGCGCTTGCCGCGCGAGAGGTCGTCGACGACGGTCACCGCATGGCCCTCGCCGAGCAACGCGTCGACGAGGTGCGAGCCGATGAAGCCGGCGCCGCCCGTGACGAGCGCGTTCATCCTTGAGCCGGAGCGGCGCGTTTCCTCGTCGAGTTGGAGTGCGTGAAGGCGAAGACGATGAAGCCCACGATGAGGAGGCTGCCGTACGAGATGCTCCGGTCGAGGAGGGTTATGGAGAGCGCCACCTCCTTCGACGTGCCGGCGACCGCGATGAGCACCCCGGTCATGCCGGCTTCGACCAGGCCGAGTCCGCCGGGCAGGAAGGGGATCGTGGTCAGCAGCGCCGCCACGAGCGCGACGAGAACGAACTGCGAGAGGGTCAGCAGGCCGCCGTATCCGAGTGAGAAGACGACCAGGGCCAGGCGTGTGCTCTCCAGGCCCCACACCAACCCCGTGAGCAGCGCGAGCAGCGGGAGACGCCTGAGCGAGTGCACTGTGCCCAGGCGGAAGTGCTCGTAGCGATGGAACACGGCTTCGGGAAGGAGACGAAGGATGCGCTGCCCACGCCCGGCCCGCATGAGCATGATCACGGCGATGCCCGTACCGCACACCGCGGCGCCGGCGATCACATATGGGATCAGGAAGTTCGGTGCCTTGCGCTGGAACGCGATGGCCCCGGCGACCAGCAGGAGCACCATGAGCACGCAGAGGTCGATCAGGCGTTCGGCGATGATCGTTCCCAGCGCCTTGCTCGCCGAGACGTGCAGGCGGACCCGCGCGAGATACGCGCGGTAGATGTCCCCCATCTTGGCCGGCACGACGCAGTTGACGAAGTACGAGACGAGGATCGGACTGAGCACAGCGCGCGTGGGCCGGTCCTCGCCGGCGTTGTCGAGCAGCAGCCGCCAGCGGATCGCGCGCACGACGAACGACAGGTAGAAGGCGACGATCGCCGCGACGTAGAGGAGGGGATCGGCGTGCCGGATCTTGTTCCATGCGTCACCCCAGTCGATGCCCGCGCGCGACACGGCGACGCCGAGGATCACGAACGCGATGACGACCGAGGCGACCGTCCGGCGCGTCAGAAACCGGCCTGACAGTGAGGGCGGCCCCTCGAGCGCGCTCGCGGGCGTGGTCGGCGCATCCTCGCTCGACGGCCGGGCGATCATCGAGCGACCGTAGCATGCCGCCGGCGACGTGACCGCCGCACGGATGCAGCTCCCGTCAACCGTGCGTGCGGCGAATCCGCGACAGCAGCACCCGCCGGTTCGGTGGAGCGCCCGCCCTCTCGTTGAGGTCGCGCTCGGCGAGGATGCGCGCGAGCTGGTCGAAGCGGGAGCCGGCGCTGCGCTCGCTGACCGGCCTGCTGTCCCACTGACGGATGTGGAACACGCCTTTGAGGGCCGCGTACGGAATCGCGAGCGTGCGCAGCTCCGTCGATCCGGGGGCGACGAGGTTCCAGATGCCTCCGTGGCGGCCGAGCACAGCGTCGGGACGAATCGAGGCGCGCAGCACGTCCCCGTCGATGAAGTGAAACGCCGCGCGGTCCCAGGTCACGACGACCGACTCGTCGGGAGCGGGCTCCGGGTCGCCGATGATGATCTGGCGAATGGCGGTGAAGGGGAAGAGCGCGCGCTCGTTGTTGGGGTCGACGCTGCGGATCTCCGCCTCGAGCACCTGCTGATCGAAGGTGACGTCGTCCGCGTCCGCGTAGAGCATCTCGCCATCGAGGAAGCTGATGAGCACCGAGGGCATGTGCGCCAAGCGTAGAGCCCTGAGCCCGGGGGACGCCGGTCTCCTCCCTCGATCGCGGCCGCGCCCGCGCAACGGGCGCAAGGTCGTGACATCAGGGTGACAGAGGCGGAAACGCGCGGCCCTACGATCAGGTCATCGTGGGGCACCGCCGACTCACCACCCTCTGGCGGCGGACTTCCTTCAGCTTCAAGTTCGCCGCAGTGCTGGCGGTCGCCGTCGTCCTCATCGCGGTGGTCCCCCTGGTGCTCGCCAACAGCGAAGCGCACACGGAGGCGCTCGATCGTGCCGCGGACAAGGCGGGGATCGCACAGAACCTCGTGCAGGAGCAGCGCGACTCGTTGGGGGTGTTCGCCGGCGCGGTCGCACGGCAGGTGTCCGGTGCGACGCTGTCGGACCCGGTGCTGCTCGCGGCGACGCTCGAGGAGGACGCCGGCGTGAACCCCGGCGGCGACGTCCTCGCGGTCTCCAGCGGCGCCGGCGGCGTCACAGCGCTGCAGGGACGCGCGCGGTTGGCAGACGGCAGCTCGCTCGTGGCTGCACTCGCCGCCGGTGTCGGCGCGGGCGCCGGTACCGCCGCCGACGCCGACGGCCACCCGTGGCTCGTCGCGGAGAGCCGGGTCCCGGGGAGCGCAGCCACCGCGTTCGTCGCACGCCCGATCACCGATTCCGTGCTGTCCGCGATCGAGAACAACCTCGCGACCGGAGCCGACCAGCCCGGCCTCGCGCTCACACATGGCGGGCGCGCCGTGCTGGGTGGATCCCTCGGCAGCTCGACGGTCGTGGCCGGGACACGGCTGGACTCGTCGGTTCTTTTCGCGCTGAGCAGCGGTCACGGTCCCGCGCTCGTGTCGATCGGAGGCCGCGGCATCGCGGTCGCGACGAGCGACATCGGCATGGGATTCCGGCTCCTCGTCAGCACGTCCGTCGGTTCGATCGCCATTTCGCCGACGGTGCTGCTCGTCCTGGCCACGCTCGTGCTCCTGGCGCTCATCGTCATCGTCCTCGTCGTGCAGATCGACCTGCGCGCCCCGCTCCGGAGCCTCGACAGCGCCGTCGAAGCGGTCGGGCGTGGCGACTTCGACGAGCCCCTGGCGCTCCAGCCGGAGGGTGAGCTGGGCCGCCTGGCAGCGACCTTCGAGGCGATGCGCAGCCGTCTCCAGACATTGATGAGAGCGACCAACGCGCGAGCCGCCGTGGCGGCGGAGCTGAACTCGGCCCAGCCGCTGAACGCGGCTCTCGCGAAGGTGTGCGGAGAGCTGCGCCGCTCCACCTGCGCCGACGCGGTTCTCGTTTTGTGCAACGGTGGAGAGATGAGCGAACCGTTCGCGATCGTCGACGGGATACCGGTCGACCTCGATGTCAACGCTTTCCTGAGGAGCGACGGGCCGCTCGGCTCAGGGTACGAGCACCGCGACGCCTGCGCGCTGATCGTGAGCGCCGCTCCCGGCAGCGCGGAGTCGAGGGTCGGAATGCGCGACTTCTGCGTGGCGCCTCTGCGCGTCGGAGAGCACGGGCTGGGCGTTCTGGCGCTTGCCAACGCCGACCGCGGCTTCACGCCCTCGGATGCGGAGCTCGTCCACAGCGCCGCCGAGCAGATGGCGATGGCGCTCGAGCGCTACAACATGATCGCCGTGGTCCAGCGTCAGGCGAGTGTCGATGACCTGACCGGGCTCCACAACCACCGCTTCCTGGTCGACTACCTCGCGCAGCAGGAGGCGATCGCCGAGCGGCTGGGCACGCCGCTGGCCCTGCTCATGCTGGATCTCGACAACTTCAAGCTGCTGAACGACACGCACGGGCACCAGGCGGGCGACGCCGCGCTGGCCGCATTCGCCGACACGCTGCGTCACTGCGTGCGGCGCTCGGACCTCGCGGCTCGGTACGGCGGCGAGGAATTCGCCGTCGTCATGGCCAACACCAACGCCGACCAGGCGAGGGTGGTGGCCGAGAAGATTCGCGGCGCAGCGGCCGCGACCACGGTCAGCGTGGATTCGCGCCGCCCGAGGCTGTCCATCACGGTGAGCGTGGGTGGGGCTTCGTTCCCGGAGAGCACCGGCGATGCCGGTGACCTCCTCCGCATCGCGGACGAGGCGCTCTACCACTCGAAGCGCGCGGGACGCAACCGCGTCACCATGGCGGCTGCGCAGCGCAGACCGGAGCGAGAGGCCCGCACAATGCGGGTGCGTTCGAAGTCAGGGCAACTGGGGGCAGCAGTCGGTGCAGGCGGGACCGATAGACCTGAGGAGTGACACGCTGACGCGGCCCGATCCGGGGATGCGCGCGGCGATGGCGGCAGCGGAGGTTGGCGACGACGTGTGGGGCGAGGATCCCACCGTGCGGCGCCTCGAGGCGACGATGGCGGAGATGCTGCACAAGGAGAGCGCCGTCTACGTTCCCAGCGGGACGATGGGCAATCTCGCCTCCGTCGCAGCGCAGACGCGCCCTGGCGACGAGGTCATCGCCGATTGTGAAGCGCACCTCGTGGTGTACGAGGTGGGAGGCACGGCCGTCGTCGCCGGGGTGCAGATGCGCCTCCTGGATGGGTTCGAGGGCGTACCGGATGCCGAAGCGGTGCGGTCGGCGGTGCGGTCCGACGACATCCACCACTCGGTGACCCGGTTGCTCTGCGTGGAGAACACGCACAACCGGAGAGGTGGCGCGGCCGTCGCCCCGGAGCGCGTCAACGAAGCGGCCGCGGCCGCGCGCGAACGCGGCGCCCGCGTCCACTGCGACGGCGCGCGGCTCTTCAACGCCGCGGTGGCGCTGAACCGCCCCGCGCACGACCTGGTCGCCGGGTGCGACACCGCGTCGGTGTGCTTGAGCAAGGGGCTCGGTGCTCCGGTGGGCTCGGTGGTCGTCGGTGAGGCCGGCGTGATCGACGACGTGCGGCGTTGGCGCAAGCGCCTCGGTGGAGGCATGCGGCAGGCGGGCATCATCGCCGCCGGCGGACTGTACGCACTGCGGCACAACGTCGGGCGGCTGGCGGAGGACCACGCCACCGCGCGCATCATCGCCGCCGGCGTGGCCGATCTCGCCGCAGCCCGCGTGATCTCGCCGTCGGTGCCCACGAACATCGTGCTGATCGAGACCGACAGACCGGCGGACGCGGTGGTGCGAGAGGCGGCGGAGCTCGGCGTGCTCGTTGCCGCCACCGACGCCCACAGGGTTCGCTGTGTCACTCACCTCGAGATATCGGAGCGGGACGCGCGCTTCGCCGTCGAGGCGCTCCATCGCGTGCTCGCCGCGTAGAGGGAGGCATAGGGGGGTTAAAAGAAAAAAGCCCCCGGCGATGCGCCGGAGGCTTTTTCTACGTCTAGTTGGTGGCGTCAGCCCGCGGACGTGACCGCTGCCGAAGCTCCGTTCGACGGTGCCGCGGCTGCCACGGCCTTGCGGGGCCGGCGGGTTGCCGCTGCTCCGCGCGTCGCGCGCTTCGCGCCGACGCGCTTCGCCGTGGTCGTTGCGCCTGCCCGCTTGGCTCCGCGACGCGTGGCGCGCTTTACACCCGCCCGCTTTGCCGTGGCGCGCTTCGCGGTCGTGCGCTTTGCCGGGGCACGCTTCGCGGTCGTGCGCTTCGCCGTGGCGCGCTTCGCGCCCGTGGTGGTCCGCTTCGCCGTGGTGCGGCGCGTCGTCCGCTTGGCGCCTGCGGTGGCCCGCTTGGCGGTGCCGCGCCGAGCCGTGCGCTTCGCGCCGGTCCGGCGTGCGGTGGTCCGCTTCGCCGTGCTGCGCTTGGCGGTGGTGCGCTTTGCAGTGCGCCGGCGGGTGGTGCGCTTCGCGCCAGCCGTGGCGCGCTTCGCGGTGGTGCGGCGGCTGCCGCTCCGAACTGCTCCACCGACGCGGCGGGCAGCCTTGCGCAGTTCACCTTCCAGTCGAGCAACGCTCTTCTCGAGACCGGCGAGCCTTTTCTCCAGCTCGTTCACCGGCAGTGCTTTGACGAGACCTTGCACCGCCTTCAAAAGGTCGCCACCGGCGGCGGGGGCGCGACGGCTCGCGGTCGTTCTCACGCGCCTCACGGTGCGTTTGGCGGCCCCGGTGATGCCGCTTCTCCTACGCCTGGTTCTGGCCATACAGATGGGCCTCCTTCACGGCGGTCCTTGTCTTTGTTGGCGACCGCCGCTTCCAACGTTTATGACAGGAGGGGTCCAAACCGCCTGTCGGGTCGCGCATAGCATGGCGATTGATGCTGCAGATGTCAACGTTTGGACGATTGTCGGGGAGAATTGTCAGTGAGCCGTGACGCGCTCAGAGTCGAATTGGGCGCCTCGCGTTCGTGCCACGCCGGACATCTACAGCGTTTGCAGACCCACCGAGCGCGCGCCTGCGCCGCCGTCGTCGAGCACAGGGGCAACTGTTTCCAATTGCGTATAGTGCCGCGACTGTGGGCTCCCCATCCGCGGCGTTGACGATCGCCCGGCATCAGTTCGACGCCGCCGCCGACGCTCTGGGGCTCGACGAATCCCTGCGAGCGGTCCTGCGCGCGGTGAAGCGTGAGCTGGTGGTCCATTTCCCGGTCGAGATGGACGACGGATCCTTTCGGGTGTTCACGGGCTTTCGCGTCCAGCACAACATCGCGCGAGGCCCTGCCAAGGGTGGTCTGCGGTTCCACCCGGCGATGACCCTCGACGACGCTCGCGGGCTCGCGATGTTCATGACGTGGAAGACCGCCGTCGTGGACCTGCCTTTCGGCGGTGCCAAGGGTGGCGTCGCCGTCGATCCTCGATCGCTGACCATGTCGGAGCTCGAGCGCCTCACGCGACGCTTCACCACCGAGATCTCGCTCATCATCGGTCCGGACCGCGACATTCCGGCGCCCGACCTCGGGACGAACCCGCAGGTGATGGCGTGGATCATGGACACGCTGTCCATGCACGCCGGGTTCTCGGTGGCCGCGTCGGTCACCGGCAAGCCCACCGCGATCGGGGGTTCGGAGGGTCGCTTCACCGCAACGGGACGGGGGCTCTCGACGGTGCTGCTCCACGCGATGAGCGATCGCGGCGTCGACCCCTCTGGCGCCACTGTCGCGGTGCAGGGGTTCGGTCAGGTGGGGTCGGTGTGCGCGCAGCTGCTCGCCGAGTCGGGCATGCGCGTGGTGGCGGTCTCCGACACGTCCGGGGGAGTGTTCCGCGACACGGGCCTCGACCTCGGCGCGCTCGCCACACTTAAAGAGGAAGGGGGCCGCCTGGTGGACTACGCGCCGGCGGATCGGATCAGCAACGACGAGCTGCTGGGCCTCGACGTCGACGTGCTGGTCCCCGCCGCCGTGGAGGCGCAGATCACGGGGGCGAACGTGGACCGCGTCCGGGCCCGTGTGGTGGCCGAGGGCGCGAACGCCCCGGTGGATCCCGCAGCGGACAGCGTGCTCAACGACCGCGGTGTGCTCGTCGTCCCCGACATCCTCGCCAACGCGGGGGGAGTGGTCGTGTCCTACTTCGAGTGGGTGCAGGACCTGCAGGCCTATTTCTGGCCGGCCGGTGAGGTGAACTCGCGCTTGAGGGAGGTGATGGTGCGCAGCTATCAACAGGTGGCCGCGCTGGCGGAGGAGCGCACCGTGTCGCTGCGCGAAGCCGCGTATGAGATCGCAGTGAGGAAGGTCGCCGAGGCCACGGCGGTGCGCGGCATCTACCCATAGCTCCGCCACGGAGCCCGCATCGCGTGCGGGTACCATCAGCGGATGCCGGCAGGTCGCAGGGTCCTGATCACGGGCGTTTCGCGGTTCTGGGGCGGACACCTGGCAGCGCGGCTCGAAGCGCACCCGGAGGTCGAGGAGATCGTCGCCGTCGACACGCGCGGGCCCAGCGTCGAGCTCCGGCGCACCGATGTCGTCCGTGCCGACCTCCGTCACAGCCTCGTCGGCAAGCTGCTCCGTTCTCTGAACATCGACACGGTCGTCCACACGGCGCTCATCGTCGATCCGCAGCGGACCAGCGGCCGCGTGGTCCACGAGACCAACGTCATCGGGACCATGAACCTGCTCGCCGCGTGCGCTGCCGCGGACAGCCCGGTGCGAAAGCTGGTCGTGAAGACGAGCACGGCCGTCTACGGCAGTGAGGCCGACGACCCCTCCTTCTGGTCCGAGGGCATGAGCCGCAAGGCCCCCGCCCGCGACGGCTTCACACGCGACCTCGACGAGGTGGAGGCGTACGTGCGCGACTTCTCGCTGCGCAAGCCCGACGTCGTGGTCACGGAGCTGCGCTTCGCCAACGTGCTCGGCCCGGTGCATGACACCCCGTTCACACGGCTCTTCGACCTGCCCGCGATCCCAACCGTCATTGGATTCGACCCCCGGCTGCAGCTCGTGCACGAGGAGGACGCTGTCCGCGTGCTCGAGCACGCGACGCTGGACGACAGGCCCGGGACGTTCAACGTCGCCGGTGACGGCATCGTGCTGCTCAGCCAAGCGATCAACATGCTCGGCAAGCGCAACCTCGCGGTCCTGCCGTTCATCGGCGCGTCGACGGCGATGTTCGCGCTCAATCGGGTGTACCCGCTGAACTTCCCCCCGCACCTGGTGAGGCTGCTCCAGTACGGGCGCGTGGTCGACACCAGCGCGCTGAAAGACCGCTTCGGCATGACGCTCAGCCGTTCCACCGCCGAGACGCTGCGCGACCACGTGCGTGAGAGGAAGGCGGGCGACAGCGCCGGCCCTCGGAAGGAGTACACGCACGAGGCGGACCTCGAGGACTACCTGCGCAGGAAGTCGGGCAGTTCGAACGGCGCCACGCACGCCGTCGCCCGCGCCGTCGCGACGTCGTCCGCGCGCTCGAGCGCGAACGTCACCGGCGCGCCGGTGCGCTCCCGCCGGCGCTCCAACGGATCGCGCGCGTGAGCACCAGGGCTCCCTCCGAAGCGGCGACGCGAGCCAACGGGCACCGCCGGCGCTCGGCGCTGCGCGATCTCCAGAAGGAGCTGCCGATCATGGCGATGTCGGCAACCGGAACGCTCGCGCTGCGTCTGCGCGAGCTCACGGGTCGCGACGTGCTCGACCTCGAGAGCCTCCAGGAGCTGGTGTCGTTCGCGTACCGCGCCGCGGAGGTGCGCGCACACCACCGCCAGGGCCGGTACGACCTCGACGACTTCGGTTTCGACCGCGAATGGACCGAGGTGCTGCTGCCGATCTTTCGGCTCATCTACAAGAGGTACTGGCGGGTCGAGGTTTCCGGCGTGCACGTGGTGCCGTACACCGGTCCGGCGCTGCTCGTCTCCAACCACGCCGGGGTGCTCCCGTTCGACGGCGCGATGATCAGGGTCGCGGTGTTCGACGCGACGGAGCGGCACGCGCGAGCGCTGATCGCGTCGTGGTTCGGAGGGTTGCCGGTGCTTTCGTGGTTCCTCAGGCGCACCGGCCAGACGCTCGGACACCCGGACGACTCGTCGCGGCTGCTCGAGAGCGGCGAGCTGGTTCTGGTCTTCCCCGAGGGCGTGAAGGGGACCGGGAAGCCATTCGGGGAGCGCTACCGGCTGCGCCGGTTCGGTCGGGGCGGATTCGTCGAGCTGGCACTCCGCACGGGCGTCCCGATCATCCCCGTCTCCGTCGTGGGTTCCGAGGAGATCTATCCGATGCTGGCAGACATCCGGCCACTGGCCGCGATGCTCGGGATGCCCTACTTTCCCGTGACCCCCACCTGGCCGCTCCTGGGCCCCCTCGGGCTGATCCCGCTCCCCAGCAAATGGCGCATCCGCTTCCACGATCCCATACCCACTGACGAGTACCCCACGGGCGCCGCAGACGACCCCTCGCTGGTGATGAAGATCAGCGACGAGGTGCGGGACACGATCCAGGCGGGGCTCGTGGACGAGCTCATGCTCCGCCGGACGATCTTTCGAGGCTGAGCCCGGCCCCACATCCTGTGGGCCGTGATTCCGCCGACCCCAACATCCTGTGGTTGGCGGCCGGAGCCGCTGGTCGCTTTGCTAGAATCCACCAATGGTGGACAGGCCCGCCGGGCTCTCGAGGAGCGGGTGATGGAGTACGAGCTGGGCCGGGCGAAGCGCGCGAGACGCGCGTACGGCTTCGACGAGGTGGCGCTGGTTCCGGGAAGGGTGACGATCAGCCCCGACGAGATCGACATCTCCTTTTCCTTGAATGGGACGGCCCTGGACATTCCCTTCATCGCCGCCGCCATGGACGGCGTGGTCGACGTCAGGTTCGCCGTCGAGATGGGCCGGCTCGGCGGTCTCGGCGTGCTCAACCTGGACGGAGTCCAGACGCGCTACGAGGATCCGACCGAGGTCCTCCAGGAGATCGCCGACGCGCCTGCGGATCGCGTCAACGTCCTCCTTCAGAAGGTGTACACGGCCCCTGTCCAGGACGGCCTCATCGGCCTCCGCGTCGAGGAGATCAAGCGCGAAGGGGTCCCGTGCGGAGTGTCCACGGTGCCCGGGGCCGCGGAGCGGCGGGCGCCCATCGCGCAGGAGGCCGGCGCGGACGTCTTCGTCGTGCAGGGGACCGTCTTGACGGCTCGCCACGTCAGCAAGTCCTACCGCCACCTCTCCTTCCCCGACCTGACGTCGTCGCTGGACATCCCGGTCATCGTGGGCAACTGCGTCGACTACGCGACGGCGCTCGAGCTGATGGATACGGGGATCAGGGGGTTGCTGGTGGGCGTCGGCCCCGGCGCGGCGTGCACCACGCGAGCGGTCCTCGGGGTGGGTGTTCCGCAGGTGACCGCCACGAGCGACTGTGCAGCAGCGCGCGACGACCACTTCCGGCGCAGCGGCGTGCGCGTCTCGATCATCACCGACGGCGGCATGCGACTCGGCGGCGACGTCGCCAAGGCGTTCGCGAGTGGCGCCGACGCGGTCATGATCGGTTCCATCTTCGCGTCGGCATCGGAAGCGGCCGGGCGCGGCAACCATTGGGGCATGGCCACACCGGACCCCAACCTGCCCCGCGGAACTCGCATCCGCACCGGAGTGACGGGAAAGCTGCGCGAGATCCTCTTCGGACCGGCGCACGTCGACGACGGGAGCATGAACCTGGTGGGCGCGCTCAAGAGCGCCATGGGCGTGTGCGGTGCGCGCACCATCCAGGACTTTCAGGAAACGGAGCTCGTGATAGCGCCCTCGATCAAGACGGAGGGCAAGGTGCAGCAGCGCGAGCAGCGCGTGGGCATGGGTGCTTGACGCCGCGGACGCGGCGCTGCGACCGGGGCATGACGCTCCCCATGGGGGAACCGACGACAGCGCGGGGCGCGCCGTGACGGTTGCGCCGCAGCGGGCAGCAGCAGCCGTCGCCTCGCTCGAGGTCGCGCACGATCGCGTGCTGATCCTCGACTTCGGATCGCAGTACAGCCGGCTCATCGCGCGGAGGGTTCGCGAGTCGAAGGTGTACTGCGAGCTCGTCCCCGGGACCGTCAGCGCCGCCGAGGTGCGTCGGTTCGCGCCGCGCGGGCTCATCTTCAGCGGCGGACCGATGTCGGTGTACGAGCCGGGCGCGCCGCAGCCCGACCCAGGGCTGTACGAACTCGGCGTCCCCATCCTCGGCATCTGCTACGGGATGCAGCTGCTCGCGCACAACCTGGGCGGCACCGTCCAACCCGCGACGCGTCGCGAGTACGGTCACGCCTCGCTGACAGTCGACGAGGACGCCGGCCTGTTCGAGCGGCTCCCCCGTGAGCTGGCCGTCTGGATGTCGCACGGCGACGTGATCACCGAGTTGCCGCCGCGGTTTCGTCCGATCGCGCACTCGGTGAACTCGCGCTGGGCGGCCTTCGCGGGCCCCGGCGGGCGGTTCGGCATCCAGTTTCACCCCGAGGTCGCGCACACCCCGCTCGGATCGGAGATCCTGCGCAACTTCCTGCTGGGCGTGTGCGGCTGCCGGCCGACGTGGGAGCCGGCGTCCTTCGTCGAGGGCGCGGTCGCGGAGATCCGTCAGCGGGTCGGCTCGGGGCGCGTTCTCTGCGCGCTGAGCGGCGGCGTGGACTCGGCGGTGGCAGCGACGCTCGTGCACCGCGCGGTCGGCGACCAGCTCACCTGCGTCTTCGTCGACAACGGGTTGCTGCGCCGGGCCGAAGCCGATCGCGTCGTCGACGTCATGTCGCGTCAGCGCCACATACGGCTGCGCCACGTCGACGCCGCGGACGACTTCCTCGACGCGTTGCGAGACGTCACCGACCCCGAGGAGAAGCGCCGGCGGATCGGGAGCACCTTCATACGGGTCTTCGAGCGCGAGGCACGCGCCCTGGGACAGATCGACTTCCTGGCGCAGGGAACGCTCTATCCGGACGTGATCGAATCGACGTCTCACGACACGGTCAACGCGCAGAAGATCAAGACGCACCACAACGTCGGTGGCCTCCCGGCGGACCTGCGCTTCGAGCTCGTCGAGCCGCTGAGGTACCTCTTCAAGGACGAGGTTCGCCAGGTGGGACTGGCGCTCGCGCTGCCCGAGGACCTGGTGTGGCGCCAGCCCTTTCCCGGGCCCGGCCTGGCAATCCGCATCGTCGGCTCGGTGACGCGCGATCGCTTGGAGACGCTCAGAGCCGCCGACTGGATCGTCATCGACGAGATCAAGCGCAGCGGTCTCTATCGCAAGGTCTGGCAGTCGTTCGCCATCCTCACGCCGCTGTCGTCGGTGGGCGTGATGGGCGACGGACGCACCTACGAGAATGTGGTCGCAGTACGCATCGTCGAGAGCGACGACGGGATGACGGCGGACTGGGCGCGCGTCCCCTACGACGTGCTCTCGACCATCAGCCGCCGCATCGTCAACGAGGTGGCAGGCGTCAACCGGGTCGTGTACGACATCTCGAGCAAGCCGCCGTCGACGATCGAATGGGAGTAGCAACGGCAGCTCCGTGCGCAGCGCTGCTCGGGAGTCGCGTTCAGGAGTCGGAATCGACGGCATCAGTGCTGCGCAATTGAAGATGCCGTCGCCATGACGCGCTTGCTGATCGTCGGCGGCGGAGGGCGCGAGCACGCGCTCGCGTGGGCGTGCGCTCGCGATCGCGATGACGTCGAGCTGATCTGCGCTCCGGGCAACGCCGGCACCGACGCGATCGCGACCAACGTGCCCGTCGAGGTGACCGACGCCGCCGCGCTCGCGCGTCTCGCGCGCGAGCGGTCGGTCGACCTCGTCGTGATCGGTCCGGACGCCGCTGCTGCGGCGGGCGTCGCGGACGCGTGTGCGGAATCCGGCATCGCGGTGTTCGGGCCCACCGCCGCGGCTGCGCGCATCGAGTCCTCCAAGTCATTCGCGAAGCAGGTGATGGCGCGCGCCGGCATCCCCACGGCTCGCTGGCTCGCCGGCACGCGCGAGGACCGCGCGGCTCTCGAGGGTTTCATCGCGGAGCTCGGTGGCCGCTGCGTGGTGAAGGCTGACGGCCTTGCGCTGGGCAAGGGCGTGACGGTGTGCGACGCCGTCCTCGCGGCGCTCGACGCCCTGGCGGCGTGCCTCGACGGCGAGCGCTTCGGCGCCGCCGGGCGCACGGTCGTCGTCGAGGAGCGCCTGCGCGGAAACGAGGTGAGCGTGCTCGCGCTCTGCGACGGGGAGCGACTGCTTGCGCTGCCTTCTGCACGCGACTACAAGCGGTCGCGGGACGGCGACATGGGCGAGAACACGGGCGGCATGGGGGCGGTGGCGCCGGCGCCCGACACGGACGAGCAGCGCATGGTGAGCGAGACGATCGCCTCGGTGCTGCAGCCGTGCGTCGACGCGCTGCGCGCGCAGGGAGCGCCGTTTCGCGGTTGTCTCTACGCCGGGTTGATGCTCACCGCGGACGGGATCCGCGCGCTCGAGTTCAACGCGCGCTTCGGCGATCCGGAGGCGCAGGTCACGCTGCCGCTGGTCGAGGGCCCCGTCCTCGAGCTCATGCTGGCGGCGTCGCACGGTGAGCTCACCGCCGGCATCGCGCGCCGCCACGCCGCGTGCACCGTGGGAGTCGTCGCCGCGGCGAGCGGGTATCCCGCCGCCCCACGGACCGGTGACAGAGTGACCGGGCTCGGCGCGCTGGATCCCGGCGTCCTCTGCTTCCACGCGGGGACCCGCAGGGGGTCGTCCGGGGAAGTGCTCACCAGCGGTGGCCGCGTGCTGAGCGTGGTGGCGCGCGGCGAGGACGTGGAGTCCGCTCGCGCGCTCGCGTACGCCAACATCTCGCGCATCCACTTCGAAGGCATGCGTTTCCGGCACGACATCGGAGCCCCGCAGAAGGTGGCGGCGTGAGCCGCCCGCTCGTGGGCATCGTGGTCGGCAGCGAGTCCGACCTCGCGGTGATGGCACTGTGCGGAGAGGTGCTGGACCATTACGGCGTCGGCTGGGAGATGGGCGTGATGTCCGCCCACCGGTCGGGCGAGGTGGTGCGTGCCTACGGCGCCGCCGCGAAGAGCCGCGGCCTGCGCGTGCTCGTGGCCGGGGCCGGCGCCGCCGCCCACCTCCCCGGCGTGCTCGCCTCGCTCACCACGCTTCCCGTCATCGGCGTTCCGCTGGCCGCAACGCCGCTCGCCGGGTTCGACTCCCTGCTCAGCATCGTGCAGATGCCACCCGGGATCCCCGTCGCGACGGTCGCGGTCGGCGACATGGGTGCTCGCAACGCCGGACACCTCGCCGCCGAGATCATCGCGTTGCAGGACGAGGACGTCGCGGCCGCGCTCGACCGGATCCGCCGTGAGATGAGCGGGAAGGCGCGCCCCCCGGAGGGATTCACGCCGGAGTAGCAGCCGGACCCGGCGTCTCGCGCCGGTGCGGTAGGGACTGGCGAAGAGCGGCGGCTAGAATGCGCCGAATGCCCAGGCTCGAGCTGGTGGAAACCTCGCTCCGCCATGGGCAGCAGTCGCTGCTCGTCAGCCGGCTGCGCGTACGCCACGCCATCCCGGTCGCGGAACGGCTCGACGGCTGCGGCTTCGCCGCCCTCGACGTCTTCGGCGGCTCGACGTTCGAGGCGTCGCTGCGATTCCTCGCGGAGGATCCTTTCGAGCGCCTCCGCGCCATCCGGGCAGCGGCTCCGATAACGCCGCTCATGGCGGTGATCGGCGGCCAGGCGCTGGTGGGACATCGCCACGTCCCGGACGACGTCGTGCACGCGTTCATCGCCGCTGCGTCGACGGGCGGAATCGACATCTTTCGCTGCTACGACCCGCTCAACGACGTGCGCAACCTGACGGCCTGCCTGGCGGCCGTCCGCGCATCCGGCAAGGTTGCCGAGGGGGGCCTCGTGTACAACGACTCGCCCGCCGGGGGCGTGGATCGCCTGGTGGACACGGCGACTCGGCTGACCGACTCCGGGTTTCCGACGCTGTGCCTCTACGATCCGCTCGGCGTCATGGGCGCCGCACGAGCGTCCGAGGTGGTCACGGCTATGCGCGAGGCGACCGGCGTGCCCGTGGCGGTCTCGATCTCCGCGCAGACCGGTCAGGCTGCGCTCGCCTGCTACGCGGCCGGCCTCTCGGGCGCGTACCGCGTGGACACGGCGCTCTCGCCCCTGGGCGGCGGTGCGTCGATGCCCGCTGCCGAAGCGCTGATCGCGGGGTTCGCGGGAACCGAGGTCGATCCGGGCCTCGACCTGAACAGCATCGCCGAGGCGGCGCTCGCGCTCGAGGAGGTGCTGGTCCCGTACGCCGACGTGATGGATCCCCTCGCGGTGCGGCTCGACACCTCGGCGCTGCGCGGCCTCCTTCCTCCGTCGGCGATGGGGCACGCGCTCGCCGAGCTGCGTCACCGCGATTCCCTGAACCGGCTGGCCGAGGTGGAGGCCGAGGTGACGCGGGTGCGGTCCGAGCTGGGCAACCCACCCATGGTCACGCCGCTCGCCGAGATCATCGCCACGCAGGCCGTCTACAACGTCTGCGAGGGAGACCGCTACGCGACCATCAGCCAGGAGGTCAAGGACTACTGCCTGGGCCTCTACGGAGAGCCGCCCGACCCGATCGACCCCGACGTGCGAAAGCTGGTGAACGGGCGAGACGAGCCAATCACGTGCCGGCCCGCGGACCTGCTCGAGCCCGCGATGCGCGCGGCCCGGCGCGAGCTCGCACGGGAGGGCGTGCGCAAGCCCGACGACGCAGCGGTGGCGACCTTCGTGATGTTCCCGCACGAGTACCTCGCGCTCGTTCGGGGTGAGGCGAAGCCCGAACGGTTGGGCGACGAGCCCGCGGAGGCAGCGCCGGAGCACGCTCCCGCTGGGTCGGCGGTCGAGCCGGAGGACATCCTGCCGCTGCCCCCGGTGAGCACGCCCCCGATCGACGTTCGCGAGCTGACCGTCGAGGTGGACGGGCAGTCCTACAGCGTGCGCGTCATCGGCGCGCGTGCGCAGGCCGGGGCGCCGCCCGACAGCGCTGCACAGGGTGCGCCGATCCCCGTCCGCGAGGGGACGGTGGTCGCGCCGATGCAGGGGATGATCCTGAAGGTTCGGGTGCGTGTCGGCGACCACGTGAACCTCGGTGACGTCGTCGCGGTTCTCGAGGCGATGAAGATGCAGAACGACATCACCGCGACGCGCCAGGGAAACATCGCCGAGGTGTTCGTGGAGGAGGGAGTGGTGGTCAGCCCTCGAGATCCGATCGTGCACATCGAATGAGGCCCCGAGATGTTTGACAAGGTGCTCATCGCCAATCGCGGAGAGATCGCGCTGCGCGTGATTCGCGGATGCCGGGAGCTCGGCGTGCGCAGCGTCGCCGTGTACAGCGAGGCGGACCGCGGTGCACCGTTCACCGTTCTCGCCGACGAGGCTGTGGAGATCGGGCCCGCGCCGCCGGCGCAGTCCTACCTGGTGATCGACCGGATCATCGACGCCGCGAAGCGGACCGGCGCTCAGGCGATCCACCCGGGCTACGGGTTTCTCAGCGAGAACCAGGAGTTCGCCCGCGCGTGTGCCGCCGGCGGCATCGTGTTCATCGGTCCTCCCGCGAGCGCGATGGCCGCCATGGGAGAGAAGGTGCCCGCGCGCGAGCGGATGCTCGCTTCCGGTGTGCCGGTGGTGCCTGGAACCGGCGCGCTGGAGGGAGTCGAAAACGCGGTGTCGGCTGCGGCGGGTGTCGGTTACCCCGTGCTGATCAAGGCGAGTGCGGGCGGCGGCGGCATCGGCATGCGCGTGGCCCGCGACGAGTCCGAGCTGCGCGACAGCATCGACACAGCGCGCAGCACGGCCCAGCGCGCATTCGGCAGCGACACCGTCTTTCTCGAACGGTATGTCGACGAGCCGAGGCACATCGAGATCCAGGTGCTCGCCGACTCGCAGGGCAACGCCGTCCATCTCGGCGAGCGCGAGTGCTCGGTGCAGCGCCGCCATCAGAAGATCATCGAGGAGTCACCGTCGCCGGTGGTCGACGCCGCGACCCGAGCGCGCATGGGGGACGCCGCCGTGACGGCGGCGCGCGCGGTGGGCTACGTGAACGCCGGAACCGTGGAGTTCATCTACAGCAGGGGCGACTTCTTCTTCCTGGAGATGAACACGCGCCTCCAGGTCGAGCACCCCGTGACAGAGCTCGCCTACGGCGTCGACCTCGTCCACGAGCAGCTTCGCGTCGCGGCCGGTGAGCCGCTGACGCTTCGCGCGGATCTCGCGCCGCGCGGTCACGCGATCGAATGCCGGATCAACGCCGAGAACTACGCCAAGGGCTTCCTCCCCTCGCCGGGTCAGGTCACCGGGTACCACGAGCCGTCGGGACCGGGAGTGCGCGTGGACAGCTCGCTGACCGGTCCCGGGCTCGTGTCCCCGAGCTACGACCCGATGATCGCGAAGCTCATCGTGTGGGCGCCGTCGAGAACCCTCGCCATCGACCGCATGCGGCGTGCGCTCCTGGAGTACGTGATCACGGGCATCCGGACCAACATCCCGTACCACCTCGCGGTGCTCTCCGATCCCGACTTTCGCGCGGGGGAGTACACGACGCACTTCATCGAAGGGCACCCCGGGCTCGTCGCGGAGGCCGACGCCTGGGCGCGGCGCCAGGAGCCGTTCGCCAGGCTGGTGCGCGATCCCGCTCGAGCCGCGGCGATCGCGGCGGCGGTCGTGGCCACGTCGTAGGCCTTGTGCGCCAGCGGTACGGACCGCTCTACGGCAGGGCGGTGCTGCGTCCGATCGCGGAGCAGCTCCTCGACATCGCAGCGGTCCGATCGGGCGGGAGCGCGTGCGACCTGCTCTGCGACCGTGGGGCGGCGACCCGCCTGCTGGCGAGCGCGGTCGCTCCGGGCGGCGCCGTGTTCGCCGTCGACCTCGAGCCGTCGCTCGCGGAGGGAGCCGCGTCGGAGGCGGCACCGGCTCCCTGCGTCGTGACGGCGGTCGTCGCCCGAGACGCGGCGCTGCCGCTCCCCGATGGATCGTGCGACGCCGTCATCTCGGTCCTGACGATCGCGAGCGCCCCCGACCTCGTCGGCGAGGCGGTGCGCATCGTCGCCCGTGACGGCCGCATCGCCATCGCGGCGTGGGACGCGGAGCGTCCGCCACCGCACGAGGCGGCGCTCGAAGAGGCGCTTCACACCGTCGCCGGACACAAGTCGGACCCGCTGCAGGCGCTCCTCGCCCCTGTCGGTGACGGCGCCGGGCTCGCCAGGGGTCGCATCCGCGAGGTGGCACGTTTCGACGGGCCAGGGCACCTGTGGAGCGCGCTCGCCGATGAGCGCGCCGTGGGCGACGACATCGCCGGGCTCGCGCCCGCCGTCGTCGAGGGGGTCCGCCAGGAGACGCTCAGACTCCTCGCGCCGTTCGCACAGCGCGACGGAACGCTGCGAATTCCCGTCGAGGCGCTGCTGCTGTACCGGCCGTAGGCGGCGTTCCGCCGCCCGCCTCTCAGAGGCTGACGCGCGTGGTGAAGGCCGAGGCGAGCACTTGACCGTCCACGTCTCGCAGCGTCTGCGCGACCAGGACGCTGATCGGCCCGCCGGGCGAGCCGTCCAGCCGCACCGTGGCGGTGCGGGTGTCCGCGTTGTATGTCACGGGGGCGTCGATCGCCCCTCCAGCCGTGAGCGCGACCCGGATCGATCCAGGGATCGTCGTCTGATCCAGGTCGCTGTCGAACGTGACCCGGACGACGACCACACCGTGCTCGACCGCGGTCGACACGCCGAGCACGTGGGGGCCGGGCGACTCGTCGTGCAGGCCGTCCGTCACCAGGGAGGTGATCAGGTAGGAGGTCCCGTCCGGCCCACGCCCCAGCGTCAGCGTCTCGTCCAGCTTCGACGGCTCCGGGTGCGCCGCGGTGGGGTCGACGATCAGCTCCGCGTTCGCGGTCACCGTGCCGTCGGGGTTGGCCGCGGCGCTGACCACGTAGCCGCGGGTGAGCCCGGACGGCGTGCCGGCTGCAGCACCGGCGGCATCGGTGCTGAGCGAGGTGAGCACGGACGTGTCCCCGGAGACCTGGGCGTCGACGAACGCCTGCAGCGCCGTGCGCGCGGCTCCCGGCAGTCCGCCCGCGATGAGCTGTGCCGCACCGGGGATGGGAGCGCGGAGCGCTGCGCCGCCGGTGCCCGCCAGCGCCAGCGAGCGGCCGTCGGGGGAGAAGGCGAGGGCGCTCGCACCTGGGCCCGTGGCGACCGCAGCGCCCGACGGGAGCTGCGCGACGACCGTCTCCGGCGCGCCGCCTGCGGTCCTCTCCACGTAGGCCACCTGGCTCCCGTTCGGGTTGAGGGCGACGCCCGACAGCGACGCGCCGAGGTCGAGAGGGGCGACCGCCACCGGTGCTCCCGTGCCCGGGGACTCGCTTCGCAGCAGGCTGCGCGGCCCGGACTGGTCGATCCACGCGACCGTCGAGTCATCGGCGCTGAAGGCGACACCGGTGGCGCTCCCGGCGAGGGTCTCGAGCTTCGCAGAGCCGATCGTCAGGAGCTGGCCGCCGAGGGAGCCCGACTGCGGGGCCAGGTACGCGTACCTGGCGCCCGGGGAGAGCTGGATCGAAGCCGCGGAGGTCTGCTCCGAGAGCGTGCGCGAAACGCCGGTCAGGTCGACCGAGCGGATGGTTCCGCTCGAGGTGGCGAACACGATGGATTGGTTGGTCGACCAGGCGAGGGACGTGATCTCGGACGTGCTGCGCGTGAGGGTGCTCGACGTGGTCCCGGTCGCCGAGGTGAGCACCAGCGCCGAGCCGCCGGCCGGCTGCGGGACGGCCATGGCGAGCACCTCGCCTTCGGGCGAGAACGCTGCAGCCGAGGCGCTCGCGCCGAGAACGACGGGAGCGGCCCCCGAGGCCGGGTACGCCACCGTGTCGGTGGCAGAGGCGGACGCGGCGCCGGGCGAGGCCGACGCAGAGAGCGAGGGCGTGGCGCCGGCGCCGGCGCCGGCACTCGCCTGAGGCGTCGAGTCGGTCCCCGCCGGCGGAGCGGCGCTCGTGACGACGAGCGATCCGTCGCGGGCGAAGAGCACCGACGCGTCGGCGGCGATCGCTCCGACGTTCTGGATCGTGAGGCCGGGCGGCTCGGGCGTGATCGTGCGGGTCGAAGACGGCGCGGTCCCGAAGGAGATCTGTATCGCGGCTCGCGCGACCGTTCCGCCGGCGGTGCGCGCGTGCGCCCTGTCGATCGTGACCGTGTACGGGGTGTTGCCCGCCAGATGGTGCACGGGCGTGATGAGGAGGTCGTTGCCACGCCACGCCGTCTCGACGTTCGTCGCGGGCTGGACGTGCAGGCCGGCGACGACCGCGGCCTGGTCCATGGGCTGGTTGAACGAGACCGTGATGACGTCGTTCGGGCTGACCGAGTGCTGCGCGGACACGTTGGAGAGCGCCTCGACGGTCAGATGGTCGGGCTGCTGACCCGTGAAGAGAGCGAGAACTGTGGCTGCCGCCGCGGCCAGGCCGACGCCGACGCCTCCCCAGGCGAGATGGGTGGGCCCGAAGAACCAGCGGCGCCGGCGCGCGGCGCCCGTGCGCTGCGCCTCCGCCATGAGGGAGCGGCGCAGCCGGGATCGGAAGTCAGGGTCCGGGTCTGCCTCCGGCCGCGCGGAACGAACCATGTGCGCCGTGCGCTGGAGCGCGGGGTCCTGCCGGAAGAGGTCCTCGAGCTCGGGGTCGAACCAGCCGCCCAGCCAGGCCTGCGGCACGTCTCCGACGCGACCCCCGTGGCCGTTGTGACGCGTGCGTCCCCGGCGCGGCGGCATCAGGCCTCCTCCTGGACCGTGACGGTGACGCCCAGTCGCTGGCGGACGCCGATCATGCCCCGGTGGATCAGGAGCTTCACCGCCCCCTCACTCTTGCCCATGATCTCGCCGATCTGGGCGAGCTTCAGGTCCTCGCCGAGCTTCAGCGTCATCGCGGTGCGCTGCTGCGGGGGCAGCGTGTCGATGGCCGACCAGACCCGCTCGGCCTCCACCTGGTCCACGACGCGGTCGACCACCGCCCGCGAGGTGTCGGCGACGCCGATCGCGCCGTCCAGGCTGGAGACCGGTCGTTTGCTTCTGTAATGGTCATTGATTGCATTCACGCTGATCTGATAGAGCCAGGCGCTGAAGGGGTGGCCAGAGGACCGGTAGCGCCCGATTGCGCGCAGTGCCTTGAAGAACACGTCGGAAGTGACGTCCTCAGCGGCGCTCTGATCGCGCAAACGGCTGTAGACGAAGCGGTAGATCTGCCCGAAGTAGTGGTCGTAAAGCTCTCCAAAAGCCTCTGCATCAGTCTTGGCCCGTTCGACCAAGCGGTCTTCGTACGCACGGGGCAGCGTCATTCGACGTGCTCCGGTCGCACCAACCTCAGCAACGCACGCCTAGTTCGGCGGGTTACGGAGGGCGGGTGCACGCCCTCGCGGCGGCTCGCCGCCGTGCGCCTCGCGCTGAGCGCGACCTCCGGCGTATCGGTGATGACCCCGGCGATGCGCGGCTCGGCCAGGTAGCGCGCCAGCCGCTCCGGCCGGTTCACGGTCCAGACCACGAGGGGCATCCCGTCTCGTGCCGCAAGGCCGAGCAGGCCGGGCCGACCCTCGGCCTTCGCGGAGCCCCTGCCCAGGGGCACCAGCAGCTGGTGCGGGAGCACGAAGTCGGCGCCGATGCGCCTCACCCACCCGATTGGATCGGGTCCGATCCGCCGGGCGATGGCACGCAGCCGTGCCGGCGTCAGCAGGAGCCCGCAGACGAGCGTGGGCTCGGCGCGCTTCAGGGCCGCCACGGCGCCCTCGTGGAACGAGGTGAGCACGACCTGGTCCGGCTGGAGCCTTCGGCGGACCACCTCGAGCACGGCCGCCTCGCTTCCGGGCGACTTCACCTCGATGTCTACGGCGATCCGATCCCGGCAGAGCGCTGCCGCGGCGTCGAGCGTCGTCACGGCGGAGCGCCGCTCGCACAGCTGCGCGTACGTCAGCCGCGAGAGCGGGATTCCACGTGCGGTGGCGTCGTGGAACACGACGACGACGGAATCGCGGGTGAGCCTGACGTCGAGCTCCACCATGTCCGCGCCGGCCGCGATGGCGGCCTCGAACGCGGCGAGCGAGTTCTCGGGCCCGCCGGTCCCACCGCGATGCGCGATCACGAGCGGCTCGTGACTCTCCTCCGGCGCGCTCCCCGCTGATGCGAGTCGCAGCGCAGCGCTGACGACCATGGCGAGCAGAGATGCTGACACGTCCAGCGCTGCGCCACTGCACGAGCGAGCCGATCCGCAGCCGATACAATGAACGGAGGTGATCCCGCGCTACACCCCGCCTGAGATCGCAGCGATCTTCAGTGACGAGTCCCGGTTGCGGCGCTGGCTGGACGTCGAGCTTCTCGCGTGTGACGCGTGGGCCGAGGTGGGACGCATCCCCCGGGACGCGCTGCCGGCGCTGCGCGCCGCGCGCATCGACCCGGAGCGCATCCGCGTGCTCGAAGAGGAGCAGGGACACGACGTCGCCGCGTTCGTGAGCGCCGTCCAGGAGACGATCGACGGCACCGCCGCCAAGTATCTGCACCTCGGTCTCACGTCGTCGGACGTCGTGGACACAGCGCTTGCCACTCAGCTCCGCGACGCCGCGGCGGTCATCGACAGGGACGCCGCAGCGCTCGAGAGCGAGCTCGTCGAGCAGGCCGAGCGGCACCGATTGACGGTGATGATCGGACGAACGCACGGCATGCACGCGGAGCCGCTCACCCTGGGGATGAAGCTGGCGAACTTCGTCGACGAGGTGCGCCGCGCCCGGCGCCGTCTCGCGTCGGCTGCGGGAGAGGTGGCGGTGGGCAAGATCGGTGGTGCAGTGGGGACGCACGCAACGGCACCGTCGGCGATCGAGGAGCACGTGTGCGCCGCGCTGGGTCTCGGTGTCGCGCCGGTGACCACGCAGGTGATCGCTCGAGACCGCCACGCCTCGTTCGTGTGCGCGCTGGCTCTTCTCGGTGGCGTGCTCGAGCGCCTCGCCACGGCCGTGCGGCTGCTGCAGATGTCGGAGGTGGACGAGCTCGCCGAGCCGTTCGGCGAGCGGCAGAAGGGATCGTCTGCGATGCCGCACAAGCGCAACCCGGTGCTCTCCGAGCGCATCTGCGGGCTGGCGCGCACGTTGCGCGGCTACGCCGTGACGGCGATGGAGGACGTCGCCCTCTGGCACGAGCGTGACATCTCTCACTCGTCCGTGGAGCGGGTGATCCTGCCCGACGCGTGCGCGCTCGCCGACTACGCGCTGCGCCTGTCGACGCGCGTGGTGAGTGGCCTGCGCGTGAACGCCGAGCACATGCGCGCGAACCTCGACATGTACGGCGGCGTCGCGTTCTCGCAGCAGGTGCTCACCGCGCTCATCGTCGACGGCGGGTGGAGCCGGGAGCGCGCGTATCGAACCGTGCAGGAGCTGGCGCAGCGGGCGCGCGAGGGCGGCCCCGGCTTTCGCGACCTCGTGCACGGAGCTGCAGACGTGCAGGATGCGCTCGGCGACGCGAGGATCGACGGCTGCTTCGACGTGAGGGCCCACCTGGGTGCGATCGACGAGACGTATCGCCGCCTCGGACTTGTCACTGTCGAGACATCGCGGCCGGCGCCGGCCGCACAGCCGCTCGCCGCAGAGGCGAGGATCGCAGGCGGGAGGATGTGAGGATGACGCCGGCTGTCACCGAGGCAGCGGTCGACGGACTGCACCTCCACCGCAGGGGCAAGGTGCGCGACACGTTCGCGCTGTCGGCCGATCTGCTGCTGATGGTCGCGACCGACCGCATCAGCGCGTTCGACGTCGTGCTGCCCACGCCGATCCCGGGCAAGGGCTGCGTGCTCACGCAGATGTCGCTGTGGTGGTTCGAGCAGACGCGCAGCATCGTCCCCAATCACGTCCGTCCCGGTGTCGCCGAGGCCATACCGATGTCGGTGCGCGACGAGTGGCAGGGTCGCTGCATGCTCGTGTCGCGAGCGCAGCGCATCGACGTCGAGTGCGTCGTGCGCGGGTTCATCAGCGGATCGGGCTGGAAGGAGTACCGGCAGGACGGCACCCTCGCCGGAGAGCAGGTGGGTGTGCCGCTGCGCGACTCGTCGCGCCTGCCGTCGCCGCGTTTCACTCCCGCCGTCAAGCACGATTCCGGCCACGACGTGAACATCTCTCGCGCGCAGCTGCGCGACCTGGTGGGCCGCGACCTGGCCGAGAGCCTCGAGTCCGCCTCGCTCCGACTCTTCGACGTGGCGACCGCCCGCTGCGAGGCCGCGGGGATCTACCTCGCCGACACCAAGTTCGAGTTCGGCTATATCGACGGCGCGCTCACGCTCATCGACGAGATCTTCACGCCTGACTCGTCGCGCTTCTGGGAGATGTCCGAGTGGAAGGAGGGCGAGAGCACGCCGTCGTTCGACAAGCAGTTCGTGCGCGACTACCTGGAGACGCTCGGCTGGGACAAGACGGCGCCGGGACCCGAGCTGCCCACCGACGTCGTGCAGGGGACTGTCGATCGCTACCGGCAGGCCGCACGCCGCGTCTGCGGCATCGAGCTGCCGTGATCTGGGTCGCGGACGTCGTCGTGATGCTGAAGCCGGTCGTCAACGACCCGCAGGGGCTCACGGTTCGCGACGCGCTGCACCGCCTGGGCTACGCGGACGTTTCCGCCGTGCGGGTAGGCAAGCACATCCAGGTCGAGCTGGAGGCGGTCGACGACGGCGCCGCGCGCGCGTCGGTGCAGGAGATGAGCGAGCGGCTGCTGCGCAACCCGGTCATCGAGGACGTTCACATCGCCGGCATCGCGCAGCGCAGCGTCGCGGCGTGAAGTTCGGCATCGCCGTGTTTCCGGGAACGTGGTCCGAGCGCGACTGCGCGCACGCAGCGCACCTGGCCGGGCAGGACTCCGTGATGCTGTGGCACAAGGAGCGCGACCTGCGGGGCGCGGACTGCGTGATCCTTCCGGGTGGATTCGCGTACGGCGACTACCTGCGCTGCGGTGCCATGGCGCGCTTCTCTCCGCTCATGGAATCGGTCATCGACTTTGCGCGCCGGGGCGGCCCGGTGTGGGGGATCTGCAACGGCTTTCAGATCCTGTGCGAGGCGCAGCTGCTTCCGGGCGCGCTGGTGCGGAACTCGTCGCTGGAGTTTCGCTGTGAACCAGCCTGGCTGCGCGTCGAGAACCCGACGAGCCCGTTCACGTCCGGATGCTCTCAGGGGGAGGTGCTGGAGATCCCCGTCTCGCACGGCGAGGGCCGCTTCGTGGCCGACCCCGCGACGCTCGACTCGCTCGAGCGCGACCGGCGCGTGGCCTTCCGGTACGTGCGGCGAGACGGCTCGCCAGTCGGTGACGCCTCTCCCAACGGCTCGGCGCGCGACATCGCCGGCATCGTCAACGAGCGCGGCAACGTGCTCGGCATGATGCCCCACCCGGAGCGTGCCTGCGAGCCGCTGCTCGGTTCTGTGGACGGCATGCGGCTGTTCGAATGCGTGGCGGCGCTGCTGAACGGCGCGGGGACGTTCGCCACAGCCGCATCGCGTTGACCACGGCAACGCCACTGGAGGTGGCCGACCCCTCTCAGGAAGACCTCGCCGCCGTGGCCTTGACGCGGGAGGAGTACACCGTCGCGTCGCGAGCGCTCGGCAGGCATCTCAACCGCTTGGAGCTCGGAATTCTCGGCGCTGCGTGGAGCGAGCACTGCAGCTACAAGTCGAGCAAGGCACTGCTGCGAGGCCTGCCGACGCACGCGCCCTGGGTGCTGCAGGGCCCCGGTGAGAATGCCGGGGCGGTGGACATCGGCGGCGGGCTGGCCTGCGTGTTCAAGATCGAGTCGCACAACCACCCCAGCGCGGTGGAGCCGTACCAGGGCGCCGCCACCGGGGTGGGCGGCATTCTGCGCGACGTCTTCACGATGGGTGCCCGGCCGATCGCCATCCTCGACTCGCTTCGCTTTGGTCCCCTCGAGGACCCCCGGCAGCGCCACCTCTTCGACGGGGTCGTCGCCGGCATCGGTGGCTACGGCAACTGCGTCGGCGTGCCCACCGTAGGCGGCGAGGTGTACTTCGACGCGTCGTACTCGAACAACTGCGTCGTCAACGCGATGTGCGCGGGTGTCGTCGAGCACGCCAACCTGACGCGCTCGCGCGGCGCGGGCGCGGGAAACCTGGTGATCCTCGCCGGAGCGGACACCGGCCGTGACGGCATCCAGGGTGCGACGTTCGCCAGCGTCGAGCTGGACGCAGACGGCGACGACCGCCGCCCGGCGGTGCAGGTGGGCAATCCGTTCCTCGAGAAATGCCTGCTGGAGGCGTGCCTCGAGCTCGCCGGGCACCCCGGCGTCGTCGCTATGCAGGACCTCGGGGCGGCGGGCCTCTCGGGGAGCGCAGCGGAGATCGCCCATCGAGGCGCAAGCGGCGTCGAGATCGACGTCGCGCGGATCCCTCGCCGCGAGGTGGGCATGACCCCCTACGACGTGATGCTCAGCGAATCGCAGGAGCGCATGCTGCTGGTCGTCGAGCGCGGCGGTCTCGGCGACGTGCGCGCGGTGTTCGAACGCTGGGACCTGCACGCGGACGTGATCGGCGTGATCACCGGCGACGGCCGGTTCATCGTGCGCGACGGCGCCGAGCGCGTGTCCGACCTGCCCCTCGACCTGCTCATCGACGGGACGCCGGAGCGGCGGCTCGCATCGGCCAGGTCCCCGTCGCGCTCGGACCTCGCCGACCAGGACGCGATGGACTTCGTCGCGCCCTGGAACGCCGAGAACGCGCTGCTGCGCCTGCTCGCGAGCCCGAACATCGGCAGCCGTCGCCCGATCTTCCGGCGATACGACCACCAGGTCGGCGACGAGACGATCGTCGGGCCGGGTGGGGACGCGGCCCTGGTGCGGGTCGACGCCGGGGCTCGAGCGCTGGCGCTCACGACGGACGGCAACTCGCGATACACCGCGCTCGATCCGCGTCGCGGGGCGATGATCGCGGTCTGCGAGGCCGCCCGCAACGTGGTGGCGACGGGAGCGCGGCCGCTGGCGGTCACCAACTGCCTCAACTTCGGCAACCCCGACAAGCCCGACGTCTACTGGGAGCTGCAAGAAGCGGTGACGGGGATCACGGAGGCGTGCGAGGCGCTGGGCGTCCCGGTGGTGAGCGGCAACGTGAGCCTGTACAACGACACCGCCGGCTCGAGCATCGATCCCACGGTCGTCATCGGCATGGTCGGTGTGCTGGACGACGTCGCGGAGCACTGCCGGCCCGGCTTCGCGGTCGACAACGACCTCGTGGCGCTCATCGGCCCCGTGGAGGCGGAGCTCGGCGGCAGCGAGTATCAGCGCCTCGCGTTCGGCGTCAACGCCGGCGCGCGGCCGGCGCTGGACCTCGCGCTGGAGAAGCGCGTGCAGGACTGCATCACGGACGCGATCCACTCCGGGCTCCTGCGCTCGGCGCACGATTGCGCGGAGGGAGGGATCGCGGTCGCGCTCGCGGAGTCGTGCCTGATCGGGGGCCGCGGAGCGCGCGCTCGCATCGACGAGTTCGGGTCGCACGTCCAAAACGCTTCGTGGGAGGCCGGTATACTCTTCGGCGAGTGCCAGTCACGGTTCGTCGTGAGCTTCGCGAGGGAGCATCTGATGCGGCTGCAGGAGTTGGCAGTGCGGCACGACGTGCCCTTCCGGGGTCTGGGCGCGACAGGAGGCGATCGCATCAGCATCACCGGCCGTATCGACGTACGGCTGGGCCAGGCACGGGAGGCATATGAGAGCGCGCTCGCCTGATCGAAGGAGATCGGACCGTGCCGCGCCTCGCGACGGCCTGGATCGTATGCACGAGGAGTGCGGCGTGTTCGGCGTCTTCCACCCCGGCGAGGACGTCGCGAACCTCACGTTCTTCGGCCTCTATGCGCTCCAGCACCGCGGCCAGGAGTCCGCCGGCATCGCCGTCAGCGACGGCTCGGCCATTCGGATGCGCAAGGAGATGGGCCTCGTCTCGCAGGTCTTCGACCAGGAGGACATCGAGGCCCTCACCGGCCACATCGCGATCGGCCACACCCGCTATAGCACCACGGGCAGCACGCGGCTGCACAACGCGCAGCCGATGCGCTTCGAGCATCCGCGCATCGGCCCGATCCTGATCGCGCACAACGGGAACCTGGTCAACGCCCAGCACCTTCGTGACGAGCTCCGCCGCGAGGGGGCGCTGTTCGAGTCGACCAGCGACACAGAGGTGCTCGGCGCGCTCCTGGCGCGAACGCCGGGCGACACACTGCAGGACGTGCTCGCAGCGGCGCTGCAGCGCGTCGAAGGAGCGTTCTGCCTGCTCTTCCTCACCCGGGACTCGCTGGTGGCGGCGCGCGATCCGCTGGGTATCCGGCCCCTGTGCCTCGGCCGCTTCGGCGACGTCAACGCACCCGGCGGCACCGGATACGTCATCGCCAGCGAGACGTGCGCGCTCGACGTCATCGGCGCCAGCTTCGTCTGCGAGATCGAGCCCGGCGAGATCGTCACGGTGCACGCGGACGGGCTGCGCAGCAACCGCATCCCGTTGACGCCGCAGCACCGTGCCATGTGCTCGTTCGAGTTCATCTACTTCGCGCGCCCCGACAGCGTGATGATGGGCAAGTCTCTCTACGAGGCGCGCCGCGAGATGGGGCGCGAGCTGGCGCGCGAGGCCCCCGTCGACGCCGACATCGTCATCACGCTGCCCGACAGCGGCACGCCGGCCGCCATCGGGTTCGCCGAGCAGGCGCAGATCCCCTTCGCCGAGGGCATGATCAAGTCGCGGTACATCACGCGCACGTTCATCCAGCCGACGCAGCGGCTGCGCGAGTCAGGCATCCGCCTGAAGTTCAACCCGATGCGTCACGTGCTGGAGGGCAAGCGCGTCGTGCTGGTCGACGACTCGATCGTGCGCGGCACGACGTCGAAGCGGATCATCGAGGAGCTGCGCCGGGCCGGCGCCGCCGAGGTGCACATGCGCATCGCGTCGCCTCCCATCTCGTGGCCCTGCTTCATGGGAATCGACATCGCGTCGCGCAACGAGCTGATCGCCGCGCACCACACCGAACGAGAGGTCGGTGCGCTGCTCGGCGCAAACTCGCTTCGCTACCTGAGCATCCCCGGGCTGCGGCGCGCCATGGGCCGGCCGAGCGGCGACGGCTTCTGCTTCGCGTGCTTCACGGGTGAGTACCCCGTCGCCGTCCCGGCGCACCTGGAAGCGAACAAGCTCGCCCTCGAGCTGCCCGTCGCCGCGCTCTGACCCGAGGCCTTTTCGCCGGCAGCGGCAACCGTGCCCTCGGGTCGCGGTCTGGACCCGGTGGGTCCATCCGCTCGCGCTCGGCGCGGCACGTGGAAACGCGGTCGCGGCGGCCGCGCCTCCGCGACGACCCTTCGGGGCACGGCTACCCTGCCGGCGAATACCCCTCAGGTCAGTCGCGCGCAGTCAGCCGCGCGCGGTCAGCTCCCGGGCGGCGTGTAGGTGGTCTGCTTCTTGGCCGCCTCGTCGACCTCCTCGGGCGTGATGAGGACTCGGATCTGGGAGGCCATCGCCCCCGAGGCCGCGACTCGCAGGCTGGCCGCAGCGGCGCTGGCGTTGTCCGGTAGGTCAGCGACGACGACGACGTCCTCCTTGCCGAAGACGAAGTAGAACGACTCCACCCGTCCACCCAGGCTCTCGACGAGCTTGGTCGCGACGTCGCGGCGGCGTGAGCCGCCGTCCTTGAGCAGCCCCCGGACCCCGTCCAGGGTGTACGAAACCTCGAGCAGGTATTTGGGCATCCGCGCTCCTCCTCTTTGCCGGCGGCGAGCGACCGAGCATGCCACAAGACCCGCGGGTGTCTCCAGCGTTCCGACCGGGGCCGTCCGTACACTTCGTGAGCGGTGGGTGATCTCCGATATGCGGACGCCGGCGTCGACATCGATGAGGGCAACCGCGCCGTCTCCCTGATCCGCCGCGCGGCGGCGTCGACGCACACCCCACAGGTGATCGGCGACATCGGAGCGTTCAGCGGTCTGTTCGAGTTCGACGTCGCTGCATACGAGCGCCCGGTGCTCGTCTCCAGCACGGATTCGGTCGGCACCAAGGTGAAGGTCGCGATCGCCACCGGCCGTCACAGGGGAATCGGCCTCGACCTCGTCAATCACTGCGTCAACGACATCCTCTGCTGCGGCGCGTCGCCACTCTTCTTCCTCGACTACTTCGCCACCGGCAAGCTGGTGCCGGAGCTGCTCGCGGAGCTGGTGGACGGCATGGCGTCCGCATGCCGGGACGCGGCCTGCGCACTGGTCGGTGGCGAGACGGCCGAGATGCCCGGCCTCTACGCGCTGGGCGACTACGACATCGCCGGGTTCATCGTCGGGGCCGTCGATCGCGGGCGGATCATCGACGGGTCTCGCGTCGCGCCCGGCGACGTCGTCGTGGGGCTGCCCAGCAGCGGTCTGCACACCAACGGCTACTCGTTGGTTCGACACATCGTCGCTTCGGCCGAGCTCACCTGGAGCACTGTCCTGCCCGGTACCGACGCGCCGCTGGCGGACCTGCTGCTCGAACCGCATCGCAGCTACCTGTCCTCTGTGAACGAGCTGCGCGCCCGCGCCGACGTGCACGCGCTGGCCCACGTGACGGGCGGCGGGCTCATCGACAACGTGCCCCGCGTCCTGCCGCCCGGGACCGCGGCGCACCTCGACCGCTCCGCGTGGACGGTGCCGCCGATCTTCTCCGCCCTGCAGGAGATCGGAGGCGTGAACGCCGACGACATGTGGCGGACGTTCAACATGGGGATCGGGATGGTCGCGATCATCGGCGAGGCCGGAGCGCGGTCGTTGCAGGAGGTCGCCGGCCTTCCCGTCTGGACGATCGGGCGCGTCGTCGCCGCGCCGGGAGCGCCGCGGGTCTCACTCCTTTGACCGAACGGACCGAGGTGGGCGTGCTCGTCTCGGGGCAGGGGACGAACCTCGAGGCCCTCCTGCGGGCGGCCCGCGACCCCGAATATCCAGCGCGGGTCGCGGTCGTCGTCGGCAACCGACGCTATGCGCCCGCGCTGGAGCTGGCGCAGACCTGGGAGGTGCCCCCCTTCGCGATGCCGGCCGGCGACTACGGCGGCGACACGCGCGCACGCGACGCCGCCATGCTCGGCGTTCTTCGCGCCGCGAGTGTGGAGCTCGTCGTGTGCGCGGGGTACGACCGCATCCTCAGCGACGAGTTCCTCGCGGCGTACCCCGACGCGATCCTCAACGTGCACCCGTCGCTGCTCCCGGCGTTCGCCGGAGGCATGCACGCCGTCGAAGCCGCGCTGGAGTACGGAGTCCACCTCACGGGGTGCACGGTGCAGATCCTCGAGCCGGGCGCGGTCGACGGCGGTCCGGTGGTCATGCAGGCGGCCGTCGAGGTCCGACCGGACGACGACGCGGAGACGCTCCGCCAGCGCATCCACGAACGCGAGTGGCAGCTGCTTCCCGAAGCGGTCGCGCTCTGGAGCACGCACCGGCTGCGCCGTGAGGGTCGCCGGATCCACGTCGTCGCCGACCACGCGGGGGCTTCGCACCACTGAGAATGCGAGCGCTGCTCGGCGTCAGCGACAAGCACGGGCTCGTCGAGTTCGCCCGGCTGCTCGTGTACCTCGGGGTCGAGCTCGTCGCCACCGACGGGACGCGTCGGGTGCTCGAGGAGGCCGGAATCCCGGCCACGCCGGTGAGCGACCTGACCGGCTTCACGGACCTGCTCGACGGCCGGGTGAAGACTCTGCACCCCGCCGTCCACGCGGGGATCCTGGCGCGGCGCGACCTCGACACTCACCGGCGGCAGCTCGCCGACAGCGGCATCGCACCGATCGACCTGGTCGTGGTGTCCCTGTACCCGTTCGAGGCCCAGGTGGCCGCAGGTGCAGATGACGACACGATTGTCGAAAACATCGACATCGGCGGCCCGGCGATGATTCGCGCCGCCGCGAAGAACAGCGACTGGGTGACCGTGGTGGTGTCGCCCGGCCAGTACGGCGGGGTTCTCGCCGAGCTGCGCGCCGATGGTGAGGTCTCCGTGTCGACGCGGCGCCGCCTCGCCGCCGAAGCCTTCGCGCACGTCGCCGCCTACGACACCGCGGTGGCGGCGTTCATGCGCGGGCGGACAGGCGACCTCGGTCTGCCGGTCGTGTACACCACGGGAGGTCGCCGCCTGCACGAGCTGCGCTACGGAGAGAACCCTCACCAGAAGGGATCGGTGTACGCGCTCGCCGGCCCGCCGGGCGGGCTCGCCCACGCAACGCAGCTTCAGGGCGACGCGCTCTCCTTCACCAACTGGCTCGACCTGGACTCGGCGCTCGGACTGGTGGCGGAATTCGAGTCCGCGGCCGCGTGCATCATCAAGCACACCAACCCCTGCGGCTTCGCGATCGCCGACGATCTCGCCACGGCCTACGAGCGCGCTTACGAGGCCGACCCCAGGTCCGCGTTCGGAGGCGTCGTCGGAGTCAACCGCGCGCTCGACGAACCGACGGCCGCGCTGATCTCGCGCACGTTCCTCGAAGGCGTCGTCTGCCCCGCGATCGACGACGCCGCGCGAGACCTGCTGTCGGCGAAGCAGCGGCTCCGCGTTCTCGTCGTCGGGCGTCCGTCCTGCGCCGAGCAGATCGACGTGCGCAGCATCGATGGTGGCCTGCTCGTGCAGTCGCGCGACCGGGTGGCGACCGACCGCTCGCGGATGACGGTGCCGACGCAGGCGAGCCCGGACGCCGCGCAGTGGCGCGACCTCCTGGTGGCGTGGCGCGTGGTCCCCCACGTCAAGTCCAACGCGGTCGCGCTGGTCAAGGACGGCGTCGCCGTCGGCGTGGGGGCGGGTCAGATGTCGCGCGTCGAAGCGGCTCAGCTCGCCGTCGAGCGGGCGGGCGAGCGCGCTGTCGGGTCGGTGGCCGCCTCGGACGCGTTCTTTCCCATGCCCGACGGGCTGGAGACGCTGGGGCGGGCCGGCGTCGTCGCCGTCATCCACCCCGGAGGCAGCAAGCGCGACGCCGACGTCGTGCGCGCCGCCGACGTGCTCGGGATGGCCGTGGTCCACACCGGAGAACGCCACTTCCGCCACTGAGCCGTAGGCACGCCGGGCGGGGCGTCTCGCTGGACAGCGAAGGGCGGGGCCCGCGGACGGCCTCGGGCGGGAGCATCTCGCAGGCGCGCCGGGACGGCCCGCGGTTGCACTGTGGCGCGCCGAGGGTGAGCGGCGGGGCCACCGGCCCCGAACGCGACTCCCGTCCGAGGCTGTCCAGCGTCAGGTCCCGCACGTCCGTGTGCCGCTTGTCGCGCCCGTGGGGCGCTTCCTCAGTGGCGGTAGCGGCCGTTCTTCGAGGCCTTGGCCTGGTCCTCGATACAGTAGCGCGCCGCGGGCATGACCTCGAGGCGTCCCTCGTGGATCGGATTGCCGCAGGTCTCGCAGAGGCCGTAGCGGCCCTCGTGCAGCCGCCCGAGAGCGGCCTCGATCTCGGCCAGCTCGAGCTCGGCGTGCTCCACCAGGCTCTGGTCGAGCTCGCGCTCGATCGTCTCGGTGGCCAGCTCGGCGGGATGCTGCTCGGCCGACGAGAGCTCGCGCTGCGCTGCCTCGGTGGCGCTGGCGGTCAGGCGACCGGCGGCGGCGTGGACGAGCTCGAGCCGATCGCGCTCCGCGATCAGACGGGTGGTGGCCTCTTGTTCGTCCATGCCTCTTGTTCTCCAGCCGCTGCGGGCGGTCTCGACCATGAATCCAGACGCGCGCGCCCCAGCGCCGTTGCCTCGCCTCCCCAGTCCCAAGCGCGTCGTTTGCGGTGTTCATTGTGGTGCCGCGGGGGCCGGCGCGCAAGCGATTCGTCGGCCGGGGCGTCAGGATCGGGCCGAAGGCGCCAGCCAGAGGACGGCCAGCGGAGGGAGCGTGACGCTCGCCGACTGGTCCCACGCGTGCCACGCCACCGGTTCGGTGGTGACCGCGCCCAGGTTGCCCTGCCCGCTCCCGCCGTAGTGGCGCGAATCGGTGTTGACGACCTCGTCCCACCTGCCCGCCAGCGGCAGTCCGACCCTGAAGTCGTGGCGCACGACCGGCGAGAGGTTGGCGATGCACGCCACCCCCGGGTTGCCCCGGGCGTCGAACCGCACGAAGCCGATCGCGTTCTGGTCGGCGTTGCCGGCGTCGATCCAGTGGAAGCCTTCGGGGCGGTCGTCGAGCTCGTGGAGAGCGGGGGCGGCGAGGTAGCGAAGCCCGAGATCCGCCACGAGCCGCTGCACTCCGGCGTGGTCCTCGTCCTCGAGCAGGTGCCAGTCCAGCGACACGTCGTCCGCCCACTCCCCCTCCTGCCCGAACTCGCTCCCCATGAAGAGCAGCTTCTTGCCGGGGTGCGCCCACATCCACGCGTACAGGGCGCGCAGGTTCGCGAATCGCTGCCACCGGTCGCCCGCCATCTTGCGGAGCAGCGAGCCCTTCATGTGCACGACCTCGTCGTGCGAGAGCGGCAGGATGAAGTTCTCCGACCACGCGTACCAGAGCCCGAACGTGAGCTGATGGTGGTGGAACCGGCGGAACACCGTGTCCTTCCCGAAGTAGTCCAGCGTGTCGTGCATCCAGCCCATGTTCCACTTGTAGGAGAAACCCAGGCCCCCGCTGGCCGTCGAGCGCGAAACGCCCGGCCACGCCGTCGACTCCTCGGCGATGGTGAGCGTGCCCGGATGGTCCTCGCGCACGGCGTCGTTGACCTCGCGCAGCAGCGCGATCGCTTCGAGGTTCTCCCTGCCGCCGTGGATGTTGGGGACCCACTCCCCGGCGCGGCGCGAGTAGTCGAGGTACAGCATGGACGCGACGGCGTCCACGCGGAGCCCGTCGACGTGGAACTCGGACAGCCAGTAGCGGGCGTTCGCGACGAGGAAGTTGCGCACCTCGTTGCGTCCGTAGTTGAAGACAAGTGTGCCCCAATCAGGGTGCGCTCCCCGGCGGGGGTCGGGGTGCTCGTAGAGCGGCGTGCCGTCGAATCGGACCAGCGCCCACGCGTCGCGCGGGAAGTGCGCCGGCACCCAGTCGAGGATCACGCCGATGCCCTGCTGGTGCAGGTGGTCGACGAACCAGCGGAAGTCGTCGGGGCTTCCGAAGCGCGCAGTCGGCGCGTAGTAGCCGGTGACCTGGTATCCCCAGGAGCCGCCGTACGGATGCTCCATGACCGGCATGAGCTCCACGTGCGTGAAGCCCATCGCCCTGCAGTGGCTCGCCAGAAGCGGCGCGAGGTCGCGGTAGCCGAGGACGGCGTTGTCATCGCCTCGCCGCCACGACCCGAGGTGCACCTCGTAGATGGACAGCGCGGGGCTGACGCTCGGCTGCGCGTCCCTGCTCCCCATCCACGCGGAGTCGCGCCACACGTGCGTGCTCTCCTCGACCACGCTGGCCGTCTTGGGTGGACGCTCCGACGCGCGTGCGAGCGGGTCCGCCTTCAGCACCTGCAGCAGGTCGGGTCGTGTGATCCGGTACTTGTAGCGGGTGCCGGCGCCGGCGCCGGGCAGGAACAGCTCCCACACCCCGGAGCCGACCACGCGCATGGGGAGCGTGCGCGCGTCCCAGAAGTTGGCGTCGCAGACGACGTGGACCCCACGGGCGTTAGGCGCCCATACCGCGAAGGCGGTGCCCCGCACCCCCTGGTGGTCGACGACCCGCGCACCCAGCCGAAGCCAGAGCTGCCGGTGGCTTCCCTCCGCGATCAGGTGCAGGTCGAGCTCCCCCAGCGTGGGGGCGAACCGATACGGATCCTCGGCCTCCCAGCTGTGGGTCTCCGTCTGGAAGCGCAGCCGGTACGCGAGGAGCTCCGGCACGTGCACGCGCGCCTCCCACAGCCCCGAGGGATCACGGCGCATGTCGACGACCCCTCCCGGGTGGGCCACCTGCGCCGACACGGCGTCGGGCTGATAGGCGCGTACGACCGTGGCAGTCCCGTTCGGGTGGGGGCCGAGGATCCGATGGGGCTCGGGGTGCGTCCCTTCCTCCAGCGCCGCGACGTCCACCGACGGATCGGGAGCTGTCGCCGTCATTCCGCTCCGCGCAGCAGAAAGTCGAGCGGGATGTGCGCCCAGCTGGGCCGGTGACCCAGCTCGTAGCCCACCTCGTATACGGCCTTCTGGACCTCGAACGCGCGCACGAGCGTGAGCGCCGCACCCGGTGCGGGGAGGACTTCGGCGCCGAGCGCGTCGAGGTAGGCGGCCCAGAACGCCTCCCTGTTGATCTGCGCCCAGGCGTCGCCCACGCCCCTGAGACGCTCGTACTCGGCGCTGCCCGGCTGGGTGCGCTCGACGAGCCCCGCCGCCGCCGCGTAGTCGAACGAGCGGAGCATCGCCGCGACGTCGCGAAGCGGCGAGCTGCGCTCCCGGCGCTGCTCCGCGGACCGGTTGGGCTCACCCTCGAAGTCGAGGATGTACCAGCCGGAGTCGGTGCGCATCACCTGCCCCAGGTGCAGGTCGCCGTGGACGCGCGTGCACAGGCCGCCGGGCGCGAGAGCCTGAAGCGCCGCGAAGTGCTCCTCCACCCGCGTCCGCGCTAGTCGAAGGGGGTCGAGCGCCCCGTCGAAACGCCCGAGGAGTGAGTCCAGCTCGCCGGCCATGGCGTCGGCCCACTCACGCAGGCGGTCTTTGGTGAGCGGCACCGGCGCAAGCGCCTCCGGGAGCGATCGCTGCGCGAGCGCGGTGTGCATCTCGGCGACGACCGCCCCGAGGCGCCCCGCCTCCGCGGTGAACGCGCCACCCTGATCCTCGACGACGGCGTGACGCTGCGCCGCGTCGTCGACCGGGGCCTCCTCGGCCTGCGCGTACAGATCGCGCAGCGACGTGAGCGCCAGCGCCCAGCCCTCGGCCCCGTTGTGCAGGTACGGCTGCGCCAGTGCGAGCAGGGTGGGGGCGGACCCATCGGGTTGGTACAGAGCGGTCCCGACCAGCGGGGCCATGTGCCGGAAGCCGGCCAGGTCCAGGGCCTCCGCCATCTCCAGCTCGTGGGAGGGGCCGCCCTCGACGCGGCGCAGGTGCTTGAGAAAGATGGAGCCGCCGAGCGCCATCGACGTGTTGCTCTGCTCGGTGCCCAGCCAGCGCACGTCCGGGTCCGCGTCTTCGAACGCGTCCGGGGCGATGGCCGCGAAGCGGAGCTCGGCTCGGGCCGTCCGCACCGAGCGGCTCTCGCGCATCGCGTTCCACAGCCAGTGGATGTACAGCGGATCGCCGGCGGCGTCGTACGCGAACACGTCGTGCCCGTGCAGGGAGGCCTCGCCGATCATGAACCCCGGAGCGCGCTCGGCGAGCGGGTCGCCGAGCGGTCGGAGCCCGATGGGCAGCGCGAATCGTGTCTCGTGCCGAGCGTCGAGGCGCGCACGGACCACCGTGAAGAGGATCGTGCACTCGCCGTCGATGAGCACGCCCGCGTCGGCGAGCTCGACGTCCACGACCCCGCTCCCGCGCGCGCCCGACCAGCGCTGCTGTGCGACGTAGCGCGCGATGGCCGGGAGGAGCCGCGCGACGCCGTATCGCTGCGCGAGGTCCGCGACATCGCGCGCAGGAACCGCGCTCATCGCTCGGCGTGTTCGATCGTGAACCAGTAGAACCCGTGGGGGGCCAGCGTGAGCAGGTACGGCAGCTCGCCGACGCGCGGGAAGTGCACGTGCCCGAGCATCTCGACGGGGGTCATGCCGTTGTACCGTCGCAGATCCAGCTCAACCGGCTGCGCGAATCGAGAGAGGTTGTTCACGCACAGCACCACATGGTCGTCGAGCGTGCGCAGGAACGCAAACACCGAGGGATTGGCGGCGTCGAGCGCCTCGAACGTCCCCTCGCCGAAGACCGGCCAGCGCTTGCGCACGGCGATGAACCGCCGCAGCCAGTGCAGGAGTGAGGACTCGGTGCGCCTCTGAGCGCTCACGTTGCACGCCTGGTACCCGTAGATGGGATCCATGAGCGGCGGCAGGAACAGCTGAGCGAAGTCGGCGCGGCTGAAGCCGCCGTTGCGATCGGCGTTCCACTGCATCGGCGTGCGAACCCCGTCGCGATCACCGAGATACACGTTGTCGCCCATGCCGATCTCGTCGCCGTAGTAGAGGATCGGAGAGCCTGGCAGGGACAGCAGCAGCCCGTAGAAGAGCTCCATCTGACGCCGGCCGTTGTTGAGGAGCGGCGCGAGCCGGCGCCGGATGCCGAGGTTCAGCTTCATCCGCGGGTCCTGCGCGTACTCGCTCCACATGTAGTCGCGCTCCTCGTCGGTGACCATCTCGAGCGTCAGCTCGTCGTGGTTGCGCAGGAAGATGCCCCACTGACAACCCTCGGGAAGGTGTGGCGTCCGCTCGAGGATCTCGGTGATGGGGTACCGCTGCTCGCGGCGCAGCGCCATGAACATGCGCGGCATCAGCGGGAACTGGAAGCACATGTGGCACTCGGGCCTGTCCTCGGTGCCGAAGTAGTCGACGACGTCCTCCGGCCACTGGTTCGCCTCGGCGAGGACCACCTTGTCCGGGTACTCGGAGTCGATGGCCGCGCGGAGGTCGGCGAGGAACGCGTGCGTCTCGGGGAGGTTCTCGCTGCTGGTGCCCTCGCGCTCGAAGAGGTACGGCACCGCGTCGAGACGGAACCCGTCCATGCCCAGGCCGAGCCAGAACCTGCAGACGTTCAGGACCTCCTCCCGGACCGCCGGGTTGTCGTAGTTGAGGTCCGGTTGATGGTTGAAGAACCGGTGCCAGTAGTAGGCGCCGGCCTGCTCGTCCCAGGTCCAGTTCGACGTCTCTGTGTCGATGAAGATGATGCGCGTGTCGGCGTACCTGGACTTGGTGTCCGACCACACGTACCAGTCGCGGTACGGGCTGTCGGGCGAGGAGCGCGCCTGCTGGAACCAGGGGTGCTGGTCGGACGTGTGGTTGACGACCAGGTCCATGATCACGCGCATGCCGCGCTCGTGCGCCGCGGCGACGAACTCGCGCACGTCGTCGACTGTCCCGTACTCCGGGTGCACGTCGTAGTAGTCGGAGATGTCGTAGCCGCCGTCGCGCAGCGGGCTCCTGTTGAACGGCAGCAGCCAGATGCAGTCGATGCCCAGCCATTCGAGGTAGTCGAGGTGCTGGCGCAGCCCGGCGAAATCGCCGATGCCGTCGTCGTTGCTGTCGGCGAACGCGCGCACGAGCAGCTCGTAGAACACCGCCTTGCGGAACCACAGCGGATCGCGCGGCAGCGCCGGCTGCGGCGGGGCGGCGGCGACCGGTGCTGTCTCGACCGTCACTGAGCGTGCAGGTGGAGCACGTGAGCCGGCTGCGCCGCAGGATCCAGCCGCACGTAGTTGACCGGTCCCTGCCAGGAGTACGTCGCGCCGGTGAGCTCGTCGTGCGCGGCGAACGGGCGTCCCGGATCCAGGCCGAGGGCGCCGAGGTCGAGCCAGGTGACCGCCTCGTGCGCGGCGTACGGGTCGAGGTTCACCACCAGGAGCACCACGTCGCCGCGGGTCTCGGAAGCCCGGCTGACGCAGAGCATGGCGTCATTGTCGATGTGGTGCACCCGGAGGGTCCGCAACAGCGCGATGGCATCACGGTGACGGCGCCGTACCCGGTTGAGGAGCCCGATGAACGGGGCCAGCGATGCCGGATCGTCCCAGTCGCGCGGGCGCAGCTCGTACTTCTCCGAGTTCAGGTACTCCTCGCTGCCCTCGCGCAGAGGCGTGCGTTCGAAGAGCTCGTAGCCGCTGTACATGCCCCACGAGGGACAGGTGATCGCGGCCAGCACAGCGCGCAGCCGGAAGGCGGGCGGACCCCCGTACTGAAGCGTCGCGTGGAGGATGTCCGGCGTGTTCACCCAGAAGTTGGGACGGAACCAGTCGGCCATCTCCGTTTGGGACAGTTCGGTCAGATACTCGGCGAGCTCCCGCTTGCTGTTGCGCCACGTGAAGTACGTGTACGACTGGCTGAAGCCGAGCATGGCCAGGCGCTGCATGACGCTGGGGCGGGTGAACGCCTCCGACAGGAAGACGACGTCGGGATGACGCCGCCGCACCTCCGCGATCAGCCACTGCCAGAACGGGAAGGGCTTGGTGTGCGGGTTGTCGACGCGGAAGATGCGCACGCCGCGAGCCACCCAGAACAGCATCACGTCCCGGAGCGCCGTCCAGAGCGCGGCCGCGTCCGGGTTGTCGAAGTTGATCGGATAGATGTCCTGGTACTTCTTGGGCGGGTTCTCCGCGTAGCGGATCGACCCATCGGCCCTGTGCAGAAACCACTGAGGGTGCTCCTTGACCCACGGGTGATCGGGGCTGCACTGGAGCGCATAGTCCATGGCCACCTCGAGGCCGTGGCCCGCAGCGGCCTCGACGAAGCGCTCGAAGTCGGAGACGGTGCCGAGGTCGGAGTGCACGGCGTCGTGGCCGCCGTCTTGGCCGCCGATCGCCCAGGGGCTGCCCGGATCCCCCGGTTCGCGCTCCAGGGAGTTGTTGCGACCCTTGCGGTTGGTGACGCCGATCGGATGGATCGGAGGCAGGTAGAGGACGTCGAACCCCATCTCCGCGATCGCGGGCAGCCGGCGCGCCGCGGTGGCCAGCGTGCCGCTGCGCTTCCCCTCCGCCCCCTCCGAGCGGGGGAACATCTCGTACCAGGCCGAGAAGCCGGCTCGCTCCCGCTCCACCCAGAGCGGGAAGGGGCCCTCGACCGTGGCTGCGGCGTGCCCGGCCGTGCGGCGCATGAGCGAGACGGCACTTCGCGCCTCCGCCGCGCGGATGCGGGTCGAGGCCGATCCGGGCGCGCGCAGACGCCCCGCCAGGGCGCCGAGCGACCGCCGGTCCGCCGCGCCGAGCCGCGCCTGGGCGGCGCGGCGGTCCGCCATGAGGGCGCCCTCCGCGAACTCCGCGTCCACGTCCTGGCCCGCCTCGAACCGGATGCGCAGGTCGCGGACCCAGGCGCCGTAAAGGTCGGGCACCCCGGCGACGGCGAACGCCCAGGCCCCGGTGCGGTGCGGCGTGAACACGGCCCGGTAGCGGTCGTTTCCCAGCGGCGATGCCGGCAAGGAGCGCCAGCCCCGGGGAGGCGGATCCACGGCCGCGCCGGTTCGGGGGCCGTGGCTCACCCAGACCAGCAGGGGGTCGTGCCCGTCGACGACGAGGCGCGCCGTGACCTCCACGGGAACACCTGCGGTGGCCTTGGCCGGGAGGCGGCCGCAGTCCACCAGGGGCCGGATGCGGTCGATGACCACCCGGCGCCGGTCGCCGACGACGCTAATGGATCGTGGCCTGGAAGATGACGACAGCGGCCGACTTGTGGGGATCGGCCGGGCCCGACGGAGGCCGGCCGGAGGACGCCTTTCCTGTCGCCGGACGACGAGCCGACGGTGCCTGTGCGCCCCCTTGCGACGTGCCCCGTTCGTTGCTTGTGCGCTTGTTCATCAACGTTGTGTGATTGCGGTCGATTCCTGTGACGGAAACGCTACCAGAACCGAGGGGACCGCACCAGACGTCCCGAGGCCCGGGGGGCCCGCCGCAGGTGGGAAGATCACAGGCGAGCGATGGCAGCTGCTGACCGGTTCGGCACGTGGGCGGAGCTGAGCCCCGGGCTCGGCTTTCACAGCCTTGCCGGCCTGGGCGCCGTGGGTGGCCCCGACGCGTCCCGCCTGCCTGCGACGGTCAAGATCCTGCTCGAGAACGTGCTCCGTCACGCGGGAGAGCCGTTCGTCTCCCCCGAGGACGTCGACGCGCTGGCCCGCTGGGACGGACGGCCGGCCGCCGGCGGCAAGGAGCGGGCGTTCATGCCGGCCCGGGTGCTCCTGCAGGACTTCACCGGTGTACCGGCGGTCGTCGACCTGGCGGCGATGCGGGCTGCCGTGGCCCGCGCCGGGGGTGACCCGCGCCGCGTCGACCCGCAGATCCCGGTGGACCTGGTGGTGGACCACTCCGTCCAGGTGGACATGTTCGGGAGCCCCCAGGCCTACGAGCGCAACATCGAGCGGGAGTACGAGCGCAACCGCGAGCGGTACGTGCTCCTGCGTTGGGCCCAGCAGGCCTTCGCCGGCTTCCGAGTGGTGCCGCCCGGCATGGGCATCGTGCACCAGGTCAACCTCGAGTACCTCGCGAGGGTCGTCCAGGTGCGCGAGCTCGGGGGCCGCAGGACGGTGTTCCCGGACACGCTGGTGGGCACCGACTCGCACACCCCGATGGTCAACGGCATCGGCGTCCTGGGATGGGGTGTGGGCGGCATCGAAGCGGAGGCGTGCATGCTCGGCCAGCCGCTGTTCCTCCTCTCCCCGGTGGTGGTTGGCGTGCGCTTTCACAACTCCCTCCCGGTGGGCACGACGGCGACCGACCTCGTGCTCACGCTCACCGAACGGCTGCGCAAGCACGGCGTCGTCGACAAGTTCGTCGAGTTCTGCGGCTCGGGTCTCTCGTCCATGTCGGTACCCGACCGAGCCACCCTCTCCAACATGTCGCCGGAGATGGGGGCCACGGCCTCGCTCTTCCCGGTGGACGACCAGACCCTGCGCTACCTGCGCGAGACGGGCCGTGAGGAGGAGCACGTCGACCTGGTGGAGCGCTACTGCAAGGAGCAGGGGCTGTATCGCACCGATGAGTCCGAGACCCCGCTGTTCAGCGAGTTCCTGGAGTTGGACCTGGCGTCCGTGGAGCCGAGCGTGGCCGGCCCCCGGCGGCCGCAGGACCGCGTGCCCCTCTCCGGCGTCTGGCACTCGTTCACGTCGGTCTGGCAGCCGCGCAACGGCGGCAACGGTGCGTCCGAGGAGGGCGACGGCGTACGGATGGTCGGCGAGGGAGGGGCGCAGACCGCGGCGATCTCGGACCCGCCGCCGCCGGCTCCGCCCGAAGAGGCCCGGGCCGTACGCGACGGGTCCGTGGTGATCGCGGCGATCACCTCGTGCACCAACACCTCCAACCCCACGGTCATGATCAGCGCCGCGCTCGTGGCCAGGAACGCGGTGGCCCGCGGCCTGCGCGTCCCCGACTACGTCAAGACCTCCCTGGCGCCCGGCTCGCGGGTGGTCACCGACTACCTCGAGCGCGCCGGCCTCATCGGGTCGCTCGACGCGCTCCGGTTCAACCTGGTCGGCTACGGCTGCACCACGTGCATCGGCAACAGCGGTCCGCTCCCCGAGCCGGTCGCCGACCGCATCGAGGAACACGACCTCGCGGTGGCGGCGGTGCTCAGCGGCAACCGGAACTTCGAGGGGCGCATCCACCCGCAGGTGCGGGCGGCCTACCTGGCCTCCCCGCCTCTGGTGGTCGCCTACGCGCTCGCGGGCAGGCTCGACATCGACCTCACGCAGGACCCCCTGGGGACCGACGCTCAGGGAACCGCGGTGTACCTCCGCGACCTCTGGCCCTCGCCGGAGGAGGTTCTCGAGCACGTCCGGCGCGGGCTCGGCGCCGACCTGTTCACCGCGGAGTACGCGCGGATCTTCGACGGGGACGCGCACTGGCAGCAATTGCCGGCGCCGGTGGGGGCGCTCTTCGAATGGGACCTGGGCTCCACCTACGTGCGCGAGCCCTCGTTCTTCGTCGACCTGCCGCCGGAGCCGACGCCGCCCCCGGACGTCGAGGACGCACGGGTGCTGGCGCTGCTCGGAGACTCGATCACCACGGACCACATCTCGCCGGCCGGCGCCATCCACGTCACGAGCCCCGCCGCGGCGTACCTCCGCGACCACGCTGTCGACGTTCGCGACTTCAACACGTACGGCGCTCGCCGCGGCAACCACGAGGTGATGGTGCGCGGGACATTCGCGAACATCCGGCTGCGAAACGTCCTGGCCGGCGGCAGGGAGGGAGGCTGGACCAGGCATCTGCCCAGCGGGGACCTGATGACCATCTACGACGCCTCGGTCCGCTACGGCGGCGACGGGGTGCCGCTGGTCGTGATCGCCGGGCGGGAGTACGGGTCCGGCTCCAGCCGGGACTGGGCGGCCAAGGGCCCGATGCTCCAGGGCGTCCGGGCGGTCATCGCCCAGTCCTACGAGCGCATCCACCGCAGCAACCTGGTGGGCATGGGCGTCCTGCCGCTCCAGTTCCGGGAAGGGCAGGACCCGGCGTCGCTGGGCCTGGACGGCACCGAGACGTACACGATCCGGGGCGTCGCAGCAGCCGCGAAGGGGGTGTCGATGACGGTCTCGGCACGGCGGTCAGGGTCTCCGCCGGTGGAGTTCGACACCCTATGCCGCCTCGACAGCGACACCGACGTCGAGTACTTCCGGCAGGGGGGCATACTCCCGCTGGTGCTCCGCCAGCTGTCACGAGCCTGAGGCGAGCCGCAAGACCGGGGGCGCTCCGGCGTTGAGTCAGAAGGGGGTATGCCAGCGCCGAGATCGGGAAGGTGTCAGGATGCCGCACCAGTCGCGGACAGGCTCTGGCCGCCCCCATTCCTCCGCACGCGTGCCGGTCGCGGCCCGGCGCTAAGCTTGATCTCGTGCACCTGAGGTCCCTCTCGTGATCGCGCTGATCGTCGTCCTGGTCATCGTCTTCCTCATCGCGGTCGCGTTCGTCGCCTCGTACAACCGCTTCGTCGCCCAGCGTCAACAGGTGCAGAACGCGTGGTCCAACGTCGACACCGAGCTCAAGAGGCGCTACGACCTGGTGCCGAACCTGGTCGCCACGGTCCAGGGGTACGCCGCGCACGAGCGGGGCGTCTTCGAGGAGGTGGCCCGGACGCGGTCCGCCGCCCAGGCCGCCCAGGGTCCGGCGGCGGCGTCCGCGGCGGAGGGCCCGTTCGTCGCCGCCCTCGGCAGGCTCATCGCCGTGGCCGAGAACTACCCCCAGCTCAAGGCCAACGAGAACTTTCTCCAGCTGCAGGGCACGCTGACCGACACCGAGGACCGCATCCAGCAGTCCCGGGCCGTCTACAACAGCGTGGTGCAGCAGTTCAACCGGCGGATCCAGGCGTTTCCGAGCAACGTCATCGCCGGGCTCTTCAACTTCCAAGCCGCCGAGTTCTTCCACATCGACGAGGCCCAGCGAGCAGTCGTCTCAGAGCCGCCCAGGGTGGACTTCGGCGGCGGCACCGGCGCCCAGACGCCGAGCGGACCCTCGCAAGGCCGGCCACAGCCCGCCGGCCCTGCGACGACCCCCTCCAACCCGCCCGCCGGCTGACCGCCGGGCGACAGTCCCTTGTCGCCGGAGTCGCGCATCATCCGTAGGCGAACGGGTGTTCCCGTCTCGGCCCCCATGAGCCCACCCTCGAGAGCAGCCCGATGAAGCCCGCCCCGCGCCGCTGGACCGTCCCGTCCGTGGCGCCGCTGCCGGGGCTGCCCCGCGTGCTGGGCCGGGTGCTCGCCGCCCGCGGCTTCGACGCGGACGGCGCCGCGTCGTGGCTCGACCCGGATCCAGTGTTCCACGCTCCCCTGCTGCTCCCGGGCATGGGCGAGGCGGTGGAGATCGTGCGGAACGCGCTGGCATCGGGCCACCGCATCGCGGTGTACGGGGACTACGACGCGGACGGGGTCACGGCGTGCGCGATGCTCACGCGCGCGCTGCGCGGCGCGGGCGCGGAGGTGGTCCCCTACATCCCCAACCGGATGTCGGAGGGCTACGGGCTGCACGCGGCGGCCGTTGCGGAGCTCGCCGAGGACGGGGTGCGCTGCGTTATCACCGTGGACTGCGGGACGAGCAGCGTCGAGGTGGCAGCCGGGCGGCCGGCAGGCATGGCGATGATCGTCACCGACCACCACCTGCCCCTCGCGCCCAGCGGGGAGGATCCGCACCTCGCCCCGGTCGACGCCCTCATCAATCCCAAGCTGCCCGGCAGCCGGTACCCGTTCGACGGGTTGGCGGGCGCGGGCGTGGCGCTCAAGCTGCTGCAGGCGCTCAGCGAGGCCGCGGTGATCCCCGAGGGGGCGCTGCGCCACTCGGTCGCCCTCGCCGCGCTGGGCACGGTGGCGGACATGATGCCGCTGCGCGGCGAGAACCGGGCAATCGTGCGCGCCGGCCTGCCGGCGCTCCCCGAGCTGGCCGGCGTCGCCGCGCTGTGCGAGGCCGCGGGCATCTCGCCGCCGCTGCGCGCGTCGGACGTCGCCTTCGGGCTCGGACCGCGCATCAACGCCGCGGGACGGATGGAGGACGCGAGGCTCGCGCTCCGGCTGTGCCTCGCCGACGACTCCGACGACGCGCGCGGGGCGGCGGCGGAGCTGGACCTGCAGAACCGGCAGCGTCAGCAGGCGGTCGCCCGTGCTCTCGGCGAGGCGGAGGAGGAGGTCGAGGCGCTGGACGACGCCGATGCGGCGATCGTGGTGGGGAGCCCGCGGTGGCCGATGGGGATCGTCGGGCTCGTCGCCGGCCGCCTCGCCGAGCGCTACGCGAGGCCTGCCTTCGTGGCGTGCCTCGACCCGGCGGAGGCGAAGGGGTCGGCGCGGTCCGCCGGAGGGGTCCACGTCGTGCGCGTGCTGGATGCGGCCGCGTCGTCGCTGCTCCGCTACGGCGGCCACGCCGCGGCCGCGGGCTTCAGCCTCGACGCGGCGCGGTTCGACGACTTCCGCTCGCTGGTGTGCGGGGCGGCGGCGGAACAGCTGGCAGACGTTGCGCGCGAACGAGTTCATGCCATTGATTGCGAAATCTCGGCGGTCGATGCCACGCCACAGGTGTGTCGCGAGCTCGCGCGGCTGGAACCGTGTGGCCAGGGCTTCGCTCCGCCGCTCCTCGCGGTGCGCGGCGCGCGAGTGCTGGGCACCACGACGTTCGGCGCTGAAGGGCAGCACGTGAGGGTGTCGATGTGGGTGGGCGAGGGGGCGCTGGACGCGGTCGCCTTCCACAAGCCGAACATCGCGGCGCACCTTCCGCGCGGACGAGTCGTCGACGCATGCTTCGCGCTGGAGCTGGACTCGTGGGACGGCCAGGAGCGGGTGCGGGCGCACCTGCGCGACGTGCGCCCGGCGCGCTCCCCGGCAGCGCCGCCCGTTGCAGATCCACCATTGCCAGCCACTGCGGCGGGTGCTAGCGTCATCGGCTGACCGCTCGCCATCGACCTGACCGGCGGGAGCGCAGGGTCCATCCGGAGGCATGCAGACGTGCTGGAGGACGTCGTCATCCCGCGCATCGTCGTGGCGGGCCTGAGCTCCGGCTCTGGCAAGACGTCGATCTCCCTCGGGCTGGTCACCGCGCTCCGCAACCGCGGCCGCACCGTGCAGACGTTCAAGGTCGGACCCGACCTCATCGACGTCGCCTACCTCGCTCACGCGAGCCGCCGCCCGTGTCGCAACCTGGACTCCTGGGTGCTCGGCGAGGACGGCGTGCGACGGTCGCTGTCGCAGGGGATCGTCGGCGCCGACTGCGTCGTCGTCGAGGGAGGGATGGGGCTCTTCGATGCCCACGGCAGCACGGCGGCGAGCGGCGCCGGCGATTGGAGGACCTTCCCGGGGAGCACCGCGGAGGTCGCCAAGCTCATCGCGGCGCCGGTGATCCTCGTCATCGACGCGTGGTCGATGGGCGAGACCGCCGCCGCCGCGGCACTCGGCATCAAGCAGCTTGACCCCGGCGGCAGCGTCGTCGGCGTCATCCTCAACAACCTGCCGAGCGAGTACAAGCGGCGGGTCGTCGAGGACGCGATCTGGGGGATGGCGCGACTGCCGGTGCTCGGCGCGCTGCCGCACATCGACGCGGTGCACATTCCCGAGCTGCGCACCGGGCTTCTGCCGCTGACGCAGAACCCTCACGTCGACGAGGCGCTGGACCAGCTGGGTCACGCCGTGGAGCGCGACTGCGACCTCGACCTGATCGAGCGCCTGATGAGCCGGGCGAAGCCCGTGCCGGAGCACGGCCCGAGCCGGCGCCCCGCGCAGAGCGGCGGCCCGGTGCGCATCGGCGTCGCGTTCGACGACGCGTTCTGCTTCTACTACGCTGAGAACCTGGAGCTGCTCGAGGAGGCAGGGGCCGAGATCGTCAACTTCTCGCCGCTCGAGGACACGTCGATGCCGCGCGACATCGACGCGGTGTACCTCGGCGGGGGCGTCTCCGAGGCGTACGTGTCGCGCCTCGCCGCCAATCACGCGTTCATGGACTCGCTGCGTCGCGCGCACCTTCACGGCCTGCCCATCTACGCGGAGTGCGGTGGGCTCATGTACTGCGCTCGCACGCTGCGCACCAGCGACGGCGGCGAGCACCGGATGGCGGGCATCCTCCCGGTGGACATCGCGCTCGAGGCGGGCACGGTGCGAGCGGGGTACCGCGAGCTGCGCATCGCCGAGTCGGGGATGCTCGGGCCGGCGGGCACCAGGCTTCGCGGCCACGAGTTCCACTTCAGCCGGGTGGCGTCGGGCGGTGAGTCGCTCCCCGCCCTCTACACCATGCACGACTGCGACGGCGAGCCCCTGGGGTCCGAGGGCTGGACGCGCGACGGGTTCGCGGCATCGTTCGTCAACCTGCACTTCGGCCAGGATCCGCGCATCGCCGCGCGCATCGTCGCCGCGGCGCGAGCGCTGGCGGGCAGGCGGCACCTCGTCGGCGGAGCTGCCGGAGCATTGCCCGCGCTGTAGGCACAGCGCTTACCGGCGGCCCGCGCGCCGGGGCGTTGTACGCTGGCCCGATGCCCGCAGCCCCCCAGACGCTCGGCGACCTGCGCGGCGCCGAGTACCGCGTGGAACCGGTCAAGTCGGAGCTGCGCCGCAACCTCATCCGCAAGATCACCTCGGGCGAGGAGCTGTTCCCCGGGATCGTCGGCTACGACGCCTCGGTGATCCCGCAGATCGAGAACGCGATCCTCGCCGGCCAGGACATCGTGTTGCTCGGCGAACGCGGCCAGGCGAAGTCGCGCCTGATTCGCGCGCTGACCTCGCTGCTCGATGCCGCCGTTCCCGCGATCGCCGGGTGCGAGATCAACGACTCGCCGTACGCGCCCGTGTGTCGGCGCTGCCGTGACCTGGTGGCCGAGCGCGGCGACGCGACGCCGATCGCGTGGCTAACGCCGGAGCGTCGCTACAGCGAGAAGCTGGCCACGCCCGACACCTCGATCGCCGACCTCATCGGTGAGGTGGATCCGATACGCGTCGCGGAGGGCCGGTACCTCTCCGACGAGCTCACCATCCACTACGGGCTGGTGCCGCGCACCAACCGCGGGATCTTCGCGATCAACGAGCTGCCCGACCTCGCCGAGCGCATCCAGGTGGGCCTGCTCAACATCATCGAGGAGCGCGACGTGCAGATTCGCGGCTACCGGCTGCGCCTGCCGCTCGACGTGTACGTCGTCGCCACGGCCAACCCCGAGGACTACACCAACCGCGGGCGCATCATCACACCGCTCAAGGACCGCTTCGGCGCCCAGGTGCGCACGCACTATCCGCGCACGCTCGAGCACGAGATGTCGATCGCGGAGCAGGAGCGCACGCAGTTCGACGACATGCCGGTCCCCGTGCACGTGCCGGCGTTCATGAAGGAGATCGTCGGCGAGATCTCGCACGTGGCGCGCCGGCATCCGCAGGTGAACCAGCGCAGCGGCGTCTCGGTTCGCGTGAGCATCGCCAACTACGAGAACCTCGTGAGCAACGCGCTCCGGCGCGCGCTGCGCACGGGCGAGCGCGACGCGTGCGCGCGCATCAGCGACCTCAGCGCGCTCATGCCGTCGACGGCGGGGAAGATCGAGCTCGAGACATGGGAGGAGCGCGAGGACGACAGCGTGCTCGAGAAGCTGGTGAAGACCGCCACCAACACGGTGTTCCGCCGCCACTTCACGGTGCAGGAGTTCGCGGAGCTGGTGCAGCGCTTCGAGCGCGGCGGGTTCACGGTGGAGGTGGGTGACCAGCTGCCGTCCTCGGCGTACGGGCAGGCGCTGACGGAGCTCCCCGGCATAGACCGAGCGGTGCAGAAGCTCGAGGAGCCCGAGACCGACGCCTCGCGCGTCGCCGTCCTCGAGTTCGTGCTCGAGGGCCTGCACCTCGGCAAGCGGCTGAACAAGACTGCGCTCGACGGCAGCGCGGTGTATGGCGGCTGAAGACACGGGGGGGCACGTGGGGGGCGGCTCTCCCCACGTGTTCAGCGTCTGGGACGGAACGCAGGACCCACTTGGCGACGAGGCGGACCAGCTCTTCGACCGGCTCACCGAGGACGTGTTTCACGGGTGGGACTTCGAAACCGCGCTGCGCCGGCTCCTGAGCCAGGGCTGGCGCGACCGCGACGGGCGGCGCTTCCACGGCCTCGAGGAGCTCATGGAGCAGCTGCGCAAACGCCGTCAGGAGCAGCTCGAGCGCTACAGCCTCGACGGCGTTTTCAGGGACATCGAGGAGAAGCTCGACAACGTCCTGCGCCTCGAGCGGACGGGCATCGACGAGCGCGTGAGCCAGACGAGCGAGGAGCAGGCGCGCAGGATCCTCGACCGCGTCGCCGCCAAGCGCAGAGAGCAGCTCGACAACCTCCCAGCCGAGGCCGGCGCCGCGATACGTGAGCTGCAGGGCTACGAGTTCATGGACCAGCGCGCGGAGCAGGCGTTCCAGCGGCTGCTCGACGAGATCAAGCAGGGCATCGTCGACACGTACTTCAAGGAGATGACGCAGCAGCTGGAGTCGATGTCCGCGCAGGACCTGGGCGTGCTGCGGGAGATGGTGCACGACCTCAACGCTCTGGTGCGGCAGAAGCTCGAGGGTGTTCCGGACGCGCAGCTGCAGCACAACTACGAGCAGTTCCTGGGTAAGTGGGGCCGGATGTTTCCGGACGCTCCGGAGACGTTCGACGAGTTTCTCGAGCAGATGCGCCGCCAGATGGCGCGCATGGACTCGCTCATGCAGTCGCTCTCGCCGGAGATGCGCCGGCAGCTCGCGGACCTCGTGGCGTCGACCTTCGCCGACCCCGACCTTCAGTCGCAGCTCGCCGAGCTGATGGGCGGCCTCGAGCTGCTGTCGGACCGGCGCCACCTCGGCTCGCGGTTTCCATTCTTCGGCAGCGAGCAGCTCCCGCTCGACGAGGCGATGAAGCTCATGGATCGCCTGCAGTCCATCGAGGACCTGGAGCGGGCGCTTCGCGGCGTGTACCGCGGCGAGCAGCTGGACGACGAGAGCAGGCGTGCGCTCGCCGACCTGGTGGGAGACGACGCCGGCCGTGACCTGGACCGTCTGAACCGCATGAGCGCGGAGCTGCAGCGCCGCGGGCTCATCGAAGCGGACTCGCAGGGGCTGCGGCTCACCGCCCGCGGAATGCGCCGCATCGGCCAGAAGGCGCTCGGCGACCTGTTTGCGCGGTTGCGGCGCGATCGCTTCGGCGACCATCCCATCGCGCACCGCGGCCAGGGCGGCGACCGCGCAGAGGACAGCAAACGGTACGAGTTCGGCGACGTCTTCGACCTCGACGTCGAGCAGACGGTGATGAACGCCGTGCAGCGGCAGGCGTCACAGCGCGCCGGGCTCGAGCGACACGTTCCGAGGCTGTCCGCCGACGACTTCGTCGTGCATCGCAGCGACTCGCTGACGCGGTCGGCGACCGTCCTCATGCTCGACATGAGCCGGAGCATGCCGCTCCGCGGGTACTTCTACGCGGCCAAGAAGGTGGCGCTGGCGCTCGACTCGCTGATCCGCGGCAGCTACCCCCGAGACTCGCTGCACATCATCGGGTTCAGCGACCTGGCCCGCGAGATCAGCCCCGCCGCGCTCCCCCACCTCTCGGTCAACGAGTACGTGTACGGCACCAACATGCAGCACGGCCTCATGCTGGCCCGGCGCCTGCTCGCGCGCGACGCGGGCGAGAACAAGCAGATCATCATCGTGAGCGACGGCGAGCCCACCGCCCACATCGAGAACGGACGGCCGGTCTTCTTCTACCCGCCGCTGCCCGAGACGTTCTACAAGACGCTGCTCGAGGTGAAGCGCTGCACGCGGGAGCACATCGTGATCAACACGTTCATGCTCGAGTCCAATCATCACCTGGTCCAGTTCGTGAATCAGATGACCAGGCTCAACCGCGGTCGCGCGTTCTTCATCAGCCCCGACCGGCTCGGCGACTACGTGCTCGTCGACTACGTCACATCCAAGCGTCGCGCCGCGTGACACCCCCGGCGCGCGCCGAGATGCACCACGTTCATCCCTTCGAGGAGGCATCTCCATGGTCCGTCACAGGCAGCATTCGGTCGTGGCGCTGGGACACTTCAACGACGCGTTGCAGTGGGCGCACGACGTGAACGCTGTGCTCAGGAGGAGGGGGCTGACCGAGGGCCGGGTCCTCGTGCCCGGCTTCGGCAAGGTCAACAGCCTCATCTTCGAGCAGGAGTTCCCCGACCATGCGACGTTCCGGCGCGAGCAGGAGGCGTTCCTCTCCGACGCGGAGGCGCTGGCGGCGTGGCGCAAGGGAACCGCGCTGATCGCGCCCGGCACGCATCCCTGGGACGAGCTCGAGGAGGACGCCCCGCAGCGGATCACCTGACACACTGGGTGCGATGACCGACTCCGCGCTGGTGTCAGACCGCGAGGCGTTCGCGCAGCGGCTGCGCACGCAGATCGCGGCTCGGTATCGAGCGGCCTCGGTCGAGGTCGACCCCGCTGCGTTCGGCATCCGCGTGCGCGACGGGGGCGGAGCGACGCTCCTGGCGCTCGCGCCGCTGCACCAGGCGGTCGTTCGCGACCCCGCCTCGGCGCCGCGACTCATCAGCAATTTCGTGGCGTCGGTGGAGAAGCAGCTCGGCGCGACGGCACCGCTGGAGCTGTCCACCGCGCGGCTGTTGTGGTGCGTGCGCGCCGGAGGCGACATCGAGAAGCTCGCGAGGTCCGGCGACCTGCTCACGCACGACGTCGGCGGCGGGCTGGTGGCCTTCGTCGCCGAGTCGCTGCCCGCGTCCATCATGCGCGGCGTCCCCCGCCAGGAGTGGGAGGCGCAGGCCGTGCGCGATGACGACGTGCGCAGGATCGCGAACGAGAACACCGGAGCGCGCTTCGCCCCGTTGGTGGAGCGCATCCGCCGCGCGGACCGCGTCCCGAGAGACGGCTGGCGGATCGCCTCGGACCCGATGTTTCAGGGGAGCGTGCTCATGGTCCCGGCGGCGCTGCGCGCGCTGTGCGACCTGGCGCGGGGGGACGTGCTGCTGGCCGTCCCCGACCGGGGCCTGGTGCTGGCGATCGCAGCGCGGCTCTCCGGGGCGGACCGCTTTGCCCGTCGCGTGCTGCGCGAGTGGCGTGAGGCGATGAACCCGTGCTCCCGCGAGCTCCTCATCACCGACGGCGCTCAACTCCGCGCCGTCCCACGAAGAAGCAGGCGCGTGCCGACCCTCGTGATGCCCTGGCTCCAGGAGTAGTCGCGGCCTCAGCCCGCGATGCGGCGCCGCTCCACCGCCGCCGGCAGGCGTTCGAGCTCGCGCTGGCCGGCCAGCGCGCCGAGCGCGCCGACCGCCGCCGCTCCGATGACGGCCAGGGCGGCGCGGCCCACGACCCGTACCGCTCGGCCGCCGTTGCCTGAAGGCACGGGCAGTCCCGGCCCCTCGCCGAACCAGAGGGTCAGCGCCGTCTGCTCGCTCGACTCGCCAGCTCGGCCTCGAGAGCGTGTCCGCTCGACGCGAAGCGCCGCCGGGGCCAGCGGATGACCTCCACGGACCCACCGGCCCACCCGGAGCGCTCGAGCCGCCTGTTCGATCACGCTCGCCGTCGCCGCCATGGCCGGACAGGATAGCGTTGGCGGGCGGTGCAGGAAATCGTGGACTGGGATGCGCGCATCGAAGCGGCGCTGGTGGGCGTCTGCGTCGGTGAGGCCGAGGCGGGCGTGCCGGCCGGCGCGGCCGACCTGCTGGGTGTGGCGGAGTCCGTGGCGGCGACCGGCGGGTTCGACGCCGACGACCTCAAGCGCCGCGGGCTCGACCACCCGTCGAAGAGCGGGGGCGCCGGGCTGCTCCTGCGCGCCATCCCCTTCGCGCTGCTCACCCCGTTCGACCGCCCGCGGCTGCGGCGAGACGTGCACCGGTGCGTGACCCTCGCAGGCGCCGACGAGGCCACGGCCATCACCGCGGTCGCCGCGTCGCTGCTCACCGCGGACCTGCTGCGCTTGGACCTCGAGACGGCGCTGGTGCGGCTGCGGCAGTCGCTGCTCGAGGACGCCCCGACGGCGCTGCTCGATCGCTTCCGGCTCCCCTCAGCGCCCGCGGACAGCAACGGCGCCGCGGATCCCGGCGCCGTGCTGCAATCGGCGATCGGGGCCCTCGGCGCCGCAGAGGGGATCGACCTCGTCGCCCAGGCTGCGCTGCCGGCGTCCCCGGTGGCGGTGGGTCTGGCCGCGGCGCTCGCCGGTGCGCGTGACGGCCGGGTGGCACTGACCGAGCAGCGGTTGCGCGAGATTCCCCACGCGGAGAGCGCGATCGCCATCGCCCGCCGGATCGCCGAGCGCGCCCGGGAGACCACGCTTTCGGCTCGCAGCGCGTCCTAATATCGTTGTGATGTCGAGCGCGACGGACGCGCAGCCCGGGCAGGCGGCGCGCAAGATTCGCATTCTCACAGCAAAGGTCGGGCTGGACGGGCACGATCGCGGCGTGAAGGTGATCAGCCGGGCGCTGCGCGACGCCGGCGTCGAGGTGATCTACACCGGGCTCCACCAGACACCCCAGATGGTTGTCGAGGCTGCCATCCAGGAGGATGTCGACGGAATCGGGATCAGCCTCCTGAGCGGTGCCCACATGACGCTGTTCCCGGAGATTCTCCGCCTGCTCCGCGAGCGGGGCGCCACGGACATCGTGGTCTTCGGCGGCGGCATCATCCCGGAGAGTGACGTCGCGGCCCTGAAGGAGCTGGGCGTGGACAAGGTGTTCACGCCGGGCACCTCGCTGGACGAGGCCGTGAGCTACGTCAAGGAGCGGTTCACGCGGGCGGCGGCGTAGCGCCGGCCCTCTGGTCCTCCCCACGCCGGCCGGGCGCCGACGTGAGCGTCGGGTAGAGTAGCGGGCGTTCATGGCCGCTCAACTCTCGCTGTCCGCCGCACACCGCACGCTGCTGCACAAGCACGCCCGCGCGCTGCGCCGGAGCGGCGAGGTGCCCGCGGTGCTGTACGGCCACAACGTCGAGCCGCAACCCCTTGTCACAGACGCGCGGGACCTGGAGAAGGTGTGGCACCGCGCCGGGCGGACCCACCTGGTGGACCTGACGATAGAAGGGGCGCGGCCCCGCAAGGTGCAGATACGTGAGCTGCAGATCGACCCCCGCACCGCACGCCTCCTCCACGCGGACTTCTTCGCCGTCAACCTGCGCGAGAAGCTCACGGTCGACATCCCGATCGTGCCGGTGGGCGAGGCTCCGGCGGTGTCGGATCTGAAGATCGGCGTCCTGCAGCAGGTGCTGACGAGCATCAAGGTGGAGTGCCTGCCCGGCGACATCCCGGCGCAGCTGACGGTCGACGTCACTGGGCTGAGCGACATCGACGACGGTGTGCACCTTCGCGACGTGCCGCTCCCCGAGGGCGTCACGCTGACCCACGGTGCCGACCTCGACGAACTGGTGGTCAAGGTCGCGCCGCTGCGGGTCCTCGCCGAGGCCGAGGAGGAGGCCGCTGCCACGGCGGAGGAGGCGGCGCCCGAGGCCGAGGCGGACGGCGGCGCCGGGGGAGGCTCGGACCAGTAGCTCGGGCCTTTTGGCAAGCCCTAGCATTGCGCCGGTGCTGAGCGGCTTCGCCTGCGACCGCGGGTACTGGTTCGACGGCGTCTGCGACACGATACGGGCGCACGACCCGACGGGAATCTTCGGTCCGCTGGTCGAGCGGCTCGTCGGTCCGCTCGCCGTCCTGGTCGTGCTCTACGCCGCGGGCCGGCTGTTGCGGCGCTTCGTCGACACCGCGATGCACGGCGCGGGCGCGGACCCCCAGGTGCGCGTGCTGGTGCACAACGTGATCACCGCGGTCACGCTGGTCGTGGCCGCGCTCAGCGCCCTGGTCGCAGCCGGGGTGAACGTCGCGGTGCTGCTCACCGTCGCGGGCTTGGGAACCGTGGCGATCGGCCTCGCGCTCCAGGACCTGCTGCGCAACCTGCTCGCGGGTATCTTCCTCCTGCTGGAGCACCCGTTTCGCATCGGCGACTTCATCACGGTGGCGGAGCAGTCGGGGACGGTGCAGACGATCACGCTGCGCACCACCACGCTGCGTACGCCTGCCGGGCAGATGGCGATCCTCCCCAACCTCACGGCGTTCACGGTGCCGGTGGTCAACTCGAGCAGCTTCGACGTGCGCCAGTTCACGCTCTCGGTCCGGCTGGCGGCAGACGTCGACCTCGCCACCGCGATGCGCGGAGCCCGCGCCGCGATGCAGAGCCTCGAGGCGATCGCGCAGCGGCCCGAGCCCGCGGTGCAGCCGCAGCTCGACGGAGAGGGCGTGATCCTCCACTGCCGCTACTGGACCGATCAGCGCGAGCACGACCCGGACGCGATCGCGGCGACACTCGCGCAGCGCGTGTGGAGCGTCGCTCAGGCGCCGGCGGCGAGCGGTCGCACGTGACGCCTGCGTACGATTCGGCGCCGTGGCCGCCCAGGAGGTCGTGGTCGTGAGGCACGGGGAGACGGAGTGGAGCCGCGAGGGCCGGCACACCGGCCGCTCCGACATCCCGCTCACCGACGAAGGGCGCGAGCAGGCGACGTCGCTGCGCGCGGCGCTGCGGCAGCGGCAGTTCGCGGCCGTGTACTCGAGCCCCCTGCAGCGCGCGCGAGAGACGGCGCGCCTCGCAGGCTTCGAGGCGGCGATCGTCGATCCCGACCTCGAGGAGTGGGACTACGGCGAGTACGACGGCCTCACCAGCGCCGAGGTTCGCCGGGCGCGCCCGGGGTGGGTGCTCTGGAGAGACGGTTGCCCCGGAGGAGAGAGCATCGAGCATGTTTCAGCGCGCGCGGACCGCGTGATCGAGCGCTTCCGGCAGCAGCCCGGGGACGTCCTCGTGTTCGCGCACGGCCACATCCTGCGCGTCGTCGCCGCGCGCTGGATCGAGATGCGAGCGCCGGCCGGGCAACGCTTCGCCCTGGGACCGGCTGCGCCTTCCACGCTGGGGTACGAGCACGAGTGGACGGTGCTGCGCGCCTGGAACCCGAGCGGCTCGTGACCACGAGGACACGCCGGCTGCAGCCGGTGCGCTGGCGCCCGCCGGCAGCGCCCCCGCGTGCCCGCGCCGGGCAGAGCGAGCCCCCGATGCCCCCGCCGCGCCGCATCGAGTTGCCCGGCGCCGGCCCCGAGGACGTCGTGGTCGATGCCGGCGGCGTGCTGTACACCGGCATAGAGGACGGGCGGATCCTGCGCGTCGCGCGCGACGGCTCCGACGTGCAGACGATCGCGCGCATCTCGGGGCGTCCACTCGGGCTGGAGGCGTTGCCGAACGGCGACGTGGCCGTCTGCAACGCGCAAGTCGGTCTCGAGCGGGTGAGCACGCGGAGCGGACAGGTGACGCGACTCGTCGACAGAGTCGACGGTGCGCCCATGCTGTTCTGCAGCAACGTCGTCGCCACCGGGGACGGAACGCTGTACTTCAGCGAATCGTCGCAACGCTACCCGCTCGAGGACTACCGCTCAGACCTCATCGAGCATTCGGGCACCGGGCGAGTCATGCGCCGAGACCCGGACGGCAGGGTCGAGGTGGTGCTCTCGGGTCTGCAGTTCGCCAACGGGCTGCGACTCGCCGACGACGAGTCGCACCTCATCGTCGCGGAGACGGGTGCGTACCGGCTGACCCGCCTGTGGCTGAGCGGCGCCCGCGCGGGAACGACAGATGCGCTCATCGAGAACCTCCCCGGCTTTCCGGACAACATCGGCCGCGGCAGCGACGGCACCACGTGGGTGTCGCTGCCTTCGCCGCGCGACGCGCTGGCCGACCGGCTCATCGCGTGGCCGGGGTGGGTGCGCCGGGTGGCGTGGGCCATGCCGAGCGCGCTGCAGCCGAAACCGAAGCGGACCGCGTGGGTGGTGCAGGTGGACGCGGAGGGCAGGATCGTGCGCGACCTACAGCGGCCCGGCGACGCGTATTACTTCGTCACGGGCGCGTGCGAGTACGGCGGCGAGATCTTCCTGAGCAGCCTTCTGGACTCCGCGATCGCCGCGGTCCCGTTGTAAGAGAGCCGGGTGTAAGAGAACCGGGCCGTCGGTTTCCCAACGGCCCGGTTCGGCGAGAGGGGAGGATGGGCGTGCGCGGAGCTAGGTCAGCTGCAACCGCTGGTCGCTCCGCAGTTGTGACACTTGTAGCAGGCGCCGTTGCGCACCATGAGGCTGCCGCACTCGCTGCAGCTCGGTGCGTCGCCCTGGTTGACGAACGCGCCGGGGAGCGTCGTGACGGAGGGCGCCGGCGCTGCGCCCGCGGTCGTGGCGGCCGCCTGGGGCTTTGCCGCCGCGGGTGGTGCGGGTGGGGTGGCCGGTGCAGCAGCCACCCCACCCGGGTCTCGGCGGATGATCCCCAGCCGGTCCTGTTCTTCGACCGGCAGAAAGCGCGATGCAAGCCAGCGAAAGATGTAATCCATCACCGACTTGGCGATGGGGATCTCGGGATTCTTGGTGAAGCCCTGGGGCTCGAAGCGGGCGTGCGAGAACTTGTCCACCAGCGCCTGGAGCGGGACGCCGTACTGCAGCGCCAGCGACACCGCAGTGGCGAAGGAGTCCATGAGGCCGCTGACCGTGGAGCCCTCCTTGGCCATCTTCAGGAAGATCTCGCCGGGCGCGCCGTCGTCGTACAGGCCGACCGTGATGTATCCCTCGTGTCCGCCGACCTCGAACCGGTGCGTGAGCGCGGAGCGCTCTGCGGGCAGCCGCTTGCGCAGCGGACGCTCGACGACGGTCGCGCGCTGACCGGTGGTCTTGTCGATGGTCGTCGCCAGCGGCTGGCTGCGCTTGCTGCCGTCCCGGTAGATGGCGATTGCCTTGAGCCCCAGCTTCCAGGCGTCGACGTACGCCCTCTGCACGTCCTCGACGGTCGAGTCCGTGGGCATGTTCACCGTCTTGGAGATGGCGCCGCTGATGAACGGCTGTACCGCGGCCATCATCCGCACGTGGCCCTGCCACGCGATGGAGCGCCGGCCACTGCGGGGCGTGAAGGCGCAGTCGAAGACGGGCAGGTCGTCGTCGCGCAGCTGCGGGGCGCCCTCGATCGTGTCCTCCGCGTCGATGTGGGCGACGATGTCGGCGATCGCCGTGTCGCCGTACCCGAGCTTGCGGAGCGCGACCGGCACGGTTCCGTTGACGATCTTCAGCATCCCGCCGCCGACGAGCTTCTTGTACTTGACGAGGGCGATGTCCGGTTCCACACCCGTGGTGTCGCAGTCGAGCATGAAGCTGATCGTCCCGGTGGGAGCCAGGACCGTCGACTGGGAGTTGCGGTATCCGTGGCGGGCGCCCAGCTCGTGCGCCTCGTCCCAGGTGCGCCGCGCGGCGGCGATGAGGTCCGCCTCGACGTGGTCGGCTCCGATGTTGTACGCGGCCTCGCGGTGCTTGCCGATGACGCGGAGCATCGGCTGGCGGTTGACCGCGTAGCCGTTGAACGCTCCGATCTCACGCGCGACGCGCGCCGACTGCGCGTACGCCTCGCCGGTGAGGATGGCCGTGAGGCACGCGGCCACGTCGCGACCCTCCGGCGAGTCGTAGGGCACGCCGCGCGCCATGAGCAGCGCGCCGAGGTTGGCGTACCCGAGCCCCAGCGGGCGGAAGTCCTCGCTGTTGCGCGTGATCTTCTCGGTCGGGTAGGACGCGTTGGAGACGAGGATCTCCTGGGCCGTGATCGTGACGTCGATGGCGTGCCGGTAGCCATCGATGTCGAACGAGCCGTCGTCCTTGACGAAGCGCATGAGGTTGATCGACGCGAGGTTGCAGCTCGTGTCGTCCAAAAACATGAATTCCGAGCAGTTGGCCACGACGAAGCCGTCGACGATGTACGAGTGGTGCAGGGGCTCCGTGAGGTTGTAGACCGGCTCGACGCCGTCGTCCTCGCTGGAGACGAGGCGCACGTGGGACTTGGTCGTGTAGCGCTCGGTGAGGTCGAGGAGGCTGACCAGCGCCGCGTGCTTGCGCACGGTCGAGAATCCGATCTCTATCGCGAACGTTTCGATGTCGGTTCCGCTGATGCGCAGGTCGAAGCTCGGACGGCTGTCGTACGTGACGTGCTCTCCGGAGCGCCGCACGTACGCGAACTTCCGCTGGGTGTTCTTCGTGATGGCATAGACGCGACTGCGAATCCCGAAGGCGCTCAACAGGCTCTGCACATCCGCCAGAAGCTCACGGCTCGCGCTGCCCAGGCCGACGTAACGGTTCGCTTTGCCGTTCTCGACCATCGAGAGGCAGCCGTCCGCCCCGAACAATCCGCGCAGGAATGACGCCTGGACGGCGGGAGGCGCGGTGTACAGCGCCTCGGGAACACGCTTGAGGTGCGCTCGAGTGGCCTCCACCCCCAATCCCGCGAACAGCGTGCGCACAGCGCCGGTGTCGACTGCCAGTTGCGTGGTGCCGTTGGCCATGCGCTTGCGCGACACCCCGCCGACGATGTCGCGAAGGTACGCGGCGTGCCGGTCGGCGGTGCCGTCCGCGACGTCGTCGCCGCCGTACACCCAGATGGTCGAGCTCGCAGTCATGCACCCATCGCCGATCAGGTGGCCGGTGAGCTCGCCGAGGGCCTCGCTCCACGAGTCGGGGAGCGCCTGGCGAACCTTCGTTGATCCGCGGTTCCAGGAGAGCGCCAGGGCTTCGGTCCGCACGGGCAGCGCCGCGGCCGCGTCGCACGCGGGCGTGGCTGCGTCGTTGAGGAACACCTCATCGGACGCGGTCAGGTCCTCTGCGCGCACGTAGCCGCGGTTGCGCGTCCACACCCGGTGATTCGGTGTGCAGCGCAGCTGCTGGCCGTTCGAGAAGGTCAGCCGGGCAATCGGCTTGGTGCCGGTGCGCATGATGGCCAGCGGTTCGGTGGCGGCGACACCGGCGCCGGGGTCGGCCGCCGTGGCGCGATGCGTGTACACCCGGAACCGCTCGCCCGCCGCCGCGCGCTCGTAGAGATCTGCGAAGCGGACCAGCCCCGAGGTGGTGTGCACTCGCGCGTCGCCCGGGAAGCAGGGGTTGCTCGCGTTGATGCGATTCGTGTTGATCGACGTGTGCCAGTCGTTGATCGTGGTGTCGTACTGCAGCCCGGGATCACCGCACTGCCACGCGGACTCGGCGATCAGCCGCATCAACTCGCGCGCCTTGACCGTCTTGAGGATGCGGCCCGGATCGGTGACCGCCCGCAGATGCCAGTCCTTGTCGTCCTGCACCGCGCGCATGAACTCGTCGGTGACGCGAACCGAGTTGTTGCTGTTCTGGAAGAAGACCGACGCGTAGGCCTCGCCGGTGAACGCGCCGTCGTAGCCGGCCTCGATGAGCGACCAGGCCTTCTTCTCCTCGCTCACCTTGCACGTGATGAACTCCTCGACGTCGGGATGGTCCGCGTTGAGGATCACCATCTTCGCGGCGCGCCGCGTGGTGCCGCCGCTCTTGATGACGCCGGCGAAGGCGTCGAAGCCCTTCATGAAGGACACCGGTCCGCTGGCGGTTCCGCCACCGGCGAGCGACTCCTGGGACGAGCGGATGGATGAGAGGTTCGTCCCCGTCCCGCTGCCGTACTTGAAGAGCATGCCTTCCGTCTTGGCCAGCGTGAGTATCGAGTCCATCGTGTCCTCGACGCTGTTGATGAAGCAGGCACTCACCTGGGGGCGCGACGTGGCGACGCCGAGGTTGAACCACACCGGGCTGTTGAAGCTCATCCTCTGGTGCAGCAGGAGGTGGGTCAGCTCGTCCTGGAACGCTCGCGCGTCGTCCTCCGAGGCGAAGTAGCCGCCGCCGCGACCCCAGTCGGCGATCGTGTCCGCGACCCGCGAGATCATCTGCTTCACGCTGGTCTCACGCCGCGGCGTTCCCAGCGGCCCGCGGAAGTACTTGCTCACCACCACGTTCGTCGCCATCTGCGACCAGAACGAGGGCACCTCGCAGTCGCGCTGCTCGAAGACGGTCTCGCCCTTCTCGTTGCCGATCGACGCCGTGCGCTTCTCCCAGGTCACCTCGTCGAACGGGTGGACGCCCAGCTTGGTGAAGCGTCTCGAGAACCGCAGCCCTTCCCGCTTGGGCTCGGGGCGGGCCGGGCCGCTGCGCCGAGCCGTGGCCGCCGCGCGCCGTGCCGAGGGGCGCCCGCCGGTGGAGAGCGCAGGGGCGGTCGGGGGCTCCTCAGGGGTCGCCGGGAAGGTCGGGTCCACAGGCATTCCTCTCCAAATGGGTCGGTTGGCGTTGGGCTTGCTGTGACGTTGTCTGGAGCTGCCTCTCAGCCGGGCCGACCCTCGCTCGCTCCCTGATTTTCCCACATCTTGGGGTCTGCCCGTCCAGGAGCCCCCATATCTTGAGGGCGACCCTGGGAGGACGTCAAGGGGTTCTTCTCGTCGCCTCGGGCTCGCGCGGAGCCCTCGAGGACCAGTCTGTGCAGGTGCGGCGCCTCGACGCGCATCTCGAGTCGCCGGTCCCGGGCGAGCAGGAGGAACTCGCCCCGCGCCGCCGTCTCGAGGAAGCGTCGTTGACCGACCGTGAGGCCGAACGCAGGCTCCATCAGCGCTGTCTCAGCGGCGCCGTGGCCGCCGAGCAACACCGTCGCGCAGTTGGTGGCGACCACGCGTCCCTCCTCCGTCGCGAGCAGATCCTGCGCGTTCTGCGTCGCCACGACCAGTGACGCGTCGTGCTTGCGGCAGCGCCGTGCCAGCTGGACGAGCAACGCTCGCAGCGGCGCGTGCGCCGAGAGGGCGCCCACCTCGTCGAACACGATGTGCCGTCGCGTGTCGCGGCGCCGCACCAGATCCCAGAGCCAGCGCGCCACGATGAGCGTGACGGCCGGGACGTGCTCCTCCGGCAGGTCCCGAAGCGATATGACCGACGCTCCGGGCCCGATGCGCACCGTCGTCTCGCGGTTGAAGAGCGCGCCCAGCGCGCCGGTGCAGTGGCGGCCCAGCACGGTCGCGACCCGTGGCGCGTGCTGCTGAAGTGGCGCAACGCAGTCTTCGAGGAGCGGCGTGCGCCGCTCCCGCTGGGACCGCGCACACGCGCCGCGCGCGGCGCGGTCCACCTCCGCACGCTCGATCTCGGTGAGCCCGCCGCAGAGCACCGACGCGAGCTCGACCACCGACGTGACCGCGGCCTCCGTGTCGCGCGCCGCGGCGTCGAAGACGTTGACGGCGGCGCCTGTTCCCGGGCTGAGCTCGAGGCAAACGCCGTCCAGCGCCTCGACCAGCGAGCGGTACTCGCCCTCGGGGTCGATGATGACCGTCGACACGCCGTGGTCCGCCGCCTCCATCACGAGGAGCCCGATCGCGTAGCTCTTGCCGTGACCCGACGCGGCGAGCACCGCGATGTTCGCGTTGGTGTGACGCTGCGCGTCGAACGGGTCGAGCCGTACCAGGTTGCCCCGGCGCGTGGCTCCCAGCCGGTATCCGGTCGGATCGGCGGCGCTCGCGTCGACCCACGGAAAGAACGTCGCGGCCGCGCGCGACTCCACGAGCTTCGCCCCGCCGATCAGGTCGGTGCACGCGGGAAGCGTCGTGAGGTACGCGGCGAGATGCCGGAAGTGCGCGGGCTCGACTCGGGCGAGCGCGGCTGCGAAGGCCACACGCACGAGGTCGCAACGGCGGCGCAGATCGCCCGGCTCGCGGCTGCGGACACACGCCGTCAACGTCACGTGCAGCGGGCGCGCGAGGTTGCGCGCCAGCCGGTCGCGGAGCGAGAGCGCTGAGCAGATCGCCGCCTCGACGTGCGCGTCACCGACCTGGCCTCGCTCCGCCTCGAGCATCCGGTGCGCGGAGAAGTCGCGAAGGCGGCGCGCGAGCGACGACAGCGCGTCGCCGAGCGCGGCCGGCGCCATGTGCACGGCGATGTCGCAGCCGGCCTGAACGTGGATCAGCGGCGCGAGCCAGCCCGGCGAGATGGCGTGGCCCGGAAAGCGGCGCAGCACGTACCCGCGAATCACGTCGTTACCGATCTCCAGGTGGTCCGGATACTCCTTCCAGGGCACGGCGAGGTCGACTCGCAGCCCGTCTCCGACGAAACCGGCGAGCTCTGCGTCCTGCAGCAGTCGAGGGGCGAGGCCGGTGGCGCGAAGCGCATCGCAGATGCGCTCGACTCGCTCGCGCAGCGCACCCTCCTGGCGCGCACGGACGACGACGTGCACCGTGCGCGCGAATGCGGGCTGCTCGGCGAGCCGGCGCTGCCAGTGGTGGCGCATGGCGGCCTCGCGCGGCGTCGAATGCTCGTTCCGTGCCGACGCAGCCACGTGCGCGGAGACCTCGCGCACGCGCACGAGCAGTTGCAGCGGCGAGTCGAGCGCGCTGCAGAAGCGGCCGAACGACTCGACGACCTGCGCGGCGCGCGCCGGCTCCAGCGCGTTGAGGTCGAGCTCGCCCGTGGCGATGACCGCCGACCGTGCGCCGTCGGGGTGACCAAGCAGCGCTCCGTCGACGACGTAGGGCCCCAGGTCGGCCGGGCGGCGCGCTGCCAGGCGAGTCATCGAGCGAGCACGCGCGCGAGCAGATACCCGCCGATGGCGCGGATGGCTGCCGCCGCGGGCGAGGCGCCGTCGACGGCGAGCAGCTCGTGGCGGTCCTCGGCTTCGACGAGAGCGGAGTCGTCCGGCACCTCGGCGATGAGCCGCAGCCCGAGGTCGGCGATCGTCTCGGACAGGTCGACGCCTCGACGTGCGCGGTTCACGACGCACGACATACGGTCGCGCAACCCCGCCGCGCGCAGCGCGCGCGCCGCGCGGTACGCGTCGCCGACTCCGGTCACCGTTGGCGTGATCACCAGGATGGCGTCGTCGACGTGCGCGAGCGCGGCTTCCGCACCCGGCGTGCCCGTCCCGGCGTCGACGACGACGACGTCGAAGCGGTCGTGGTCGAGGTCCGCCAGCACGTCGGCGAGCCGGTCGCCCTGCTCGGCAGGCGCGACGGTGAGAAGGCCGAGCACCACCTGCGCGCCGCACCGGTGCATCACCCGGGGGAGCGGTCGAACCCGCGCCTCCGCCGTGTCGTCGTCCCTGGGCTCGGATGGCTGCGGGATCCCCATCCGCAGAGCCACGCTGGGGCTCCGGGAGTCCAGATCGATCAGCGCCACTCGCAACGCCGCTCCCTCGACCTGCCCGCGGGCGGCGAGCCATGCGGCAACCTCGACCGACAGGGTGGTGCGACCCACTCCGCCTTTGAGAGAGAAGAACAGCACCCGCCGGCCGTGCCTGGCGGTCGCGTCTCGCGCGAGGCGCGGATGGTCGCGCCCGGCGGCCGAGCCGGCTTCGACCGCCACGAAGAGCGACCCCTCCCGAGGGCGGACGAGGTACCGGACGGCGAAGAGGGCCCAGTCGAGCGCCGGCCTCCCGGCGATGTGCACCCAGCCGAGGCCGGCCCCGAGGACCGCCACGGACACCGCGAGCGGCGTCGCGAGCCCCGTCGGGAGCCCCGAGCGCGCCAGGGCGTACGCCGCGAGCATGCCGCCGCAGACGACCGCGAGCTGGGCCGCTCCCAGGCCGAAGGCCACCCGCTCGGGAATGTCGATGCCGTCGGCGAAGTGGACGTCGTCCGCCATCGATCCGGACCCTCCAGTCGGTGCTGTGGTACTGCGAGCGCAGAATAACAAACAAGTGGAAGCAGGTGAGGAGAAACGCCCGGACAATGCGTTAATGCCGGTACGCGGAAAGACAGTGGAGGAAGCCGTGGCCACGATCGTCAGCGCTGTGCCGGAGACGAGCCCGCAGGTCGAGGTGCCTGCGTACGAGCAGTACATCGACGGTGAGTGGGTGGGCGCCGAATCAGGTGAGACCTACGAGGTGCAGAACCCGTCCACCGAGGACGTGATCGCCACAGCGGCAGCCGGATCGCGCGCCGACGCACGCCGCGCGATCGCCGCGGCCCGGCGCTCGTTCGAGGCGGGCGAGTGGCGGTTCAAGACCCAGCAGCAGCGCTCCGAGATCATGTTCGAGCTCGTCAAGCACATGCAGTCCGTGTCGCATGGCTGGGGCGTGATCGAGGCGCAGAACGCCGGCGCGGTCATCCGAAAGACGTCGGTCGTCGACGCCCCGCTGGCGATCGAGCATTTCCGGAGCCTGGCCGAGCAGGCGCTGTCCATCCCCTGGTACGAGCCGCTCGCCTGGTTCGACCAGCCGTACGTGTCCTGGAACTTTCTGCAGCGCGAAGCCGTGGGCGTGTGCGCCGGCATCATCCCCTGGAACTTTCCGCTGATCTTCGCGGTGTGGAAGATCGCGCCCGCGATCGCGATGGGCAACTCGGTGGTGCTCAAGCCTGCGCCGCAGACGCCGCTCACGGCGCTCGCGCTCGTCAAGGCGATCGACGAGACCGGCCTGATCCCCAAGGGGGTGATCAACGTCGTCACCGGGCCGGGCGTGGAGATCGGCGCCGAGCTCGTCGAGAGCCCGGACGTGGACAAGCTCGCGTTCACCGGATCGACGGCGACCGGTCGCAGGATCCTCGCCGAAGCGGCGCCCACGATCAAGAAGGTGACGCTCGAGCTGGGCGGGAAGTCCGCGAACATCGTCTGTGCCGACGCGGACCTCGACATCGCGGTCGACGGAACGCTCTTCGGGGTGTTCTTCCACCAGGGGCAGATGTGCGAATCGGGCACGCGCCTCTACGTGCACGACGAAATCTACGACGAGTTCGTCGCCCGCCTGGTCGACAAGGCGAAGTCACTCAGGGTGGGGGACGCGCTGGACTTCGATTCGCAGGTCGGGCCGGTGATCACCCGGGCGCAGTACGACCTCATCCTCGCCGCTGTCGAGCGCGCCGTCGCCGACGGCGCGACGCTCGCCTGTGGAGGCGGGCGCGCCGCGGGTGTGGGCGACAAGGGCCACTTCGTCGCGCCGACGGTTCTCGTCGACGTTCCGCAGGGCTCGCACGCCGCCACCGAGGAGATCTTCGGACCGGTGCTGGCCGTGCAGCGTTGGAACGACCTCAGCGAGGTCATCGAGCGGGCCAACAGGACCATCTACGGGCTGGCCGGCGGCATCTGGTCGCGCGACACGCTGCGCGCGATAGAGATGGCGAAGCGGCTCAGGACCGGCACCGTCTGGATCAACGACTGGCACCTTCTGAACCCGCAGGCGCCGTTCGGCGGGTACAAGCAGAGCGGTATCGGGCGAGAGCTCGGCGTGGAGGGCCTCAAGGAGTACACCGAGGTCAAGCACATCCACGTGGACCAGGGTGTGCCGAGGCGCGACCGCTACTTCTGGGACCTGCTCCTCAGCTGACCTCGAGGCGCTCTGCGAAGTCGGCCATCGCCTGCGCAACCTCCGCGGGGCGCTGCACGGGGATGTCGTGGACGCCGTCCACCCAGGCGACGCTGGCCCGGTCGCCGAGCACCTCGAGCGCGCGTTCCATCGCGTGCACCTTGGGTGTGTCCTCGTGGTCCGGTTGGCCGGCGGGGATGAAGAGCACGGGGCCGCGCAGCCTCGCCATCAGCTCGTAGCCGTCGAGCTCGAACAGATGCCGGGCGATCTGCATGTGGTTCGCCAGCGGGAGCCGTGGCCGGATGTGACCGGCGCCGTCGTCTTCGAAGTTGCCGAGCAGGATCTCCGCCGCTGTGTCCGGGTCTGAGCCCTCGCTCAGCGGCGAGGAGCGCATCCAGTCGTGAATCGTCTGCGGGGTGATCCCGGTGAGGGCTGGCGGCCGCATCGTCTGCTCGGCCATCTCCCAGGTGGGGCCGAAGTAGGCCTTCAGATCCGTCGCCCCGCCGTCGACGCAGACGGTACCGAGGACACCGGGGACGGCGGCAGCGTACGCGAGGGCGACGGACGCGCCCCAGCTGTGGCCGGCGACGATGAGCGGGTCCGGGTGCAGCCGTCCCGTCACGTCGACGAGGTCGCCGACGACTGTGTCGAAGTCGTAGCCGCCGTCGGGCTTGTCGCTCAACCCGTGTCCGCGCAGGTCCACGGCCATCACCCGGAACCTCGGGGCGAGCAGGTCGGCGACCAGGTCCCACCACCGGGCGTTACTGGCGAGCCCGTGCAGGGCCAGGAAGGCGGGCTCGCCGCCGGGGTGGTCGCGGACGGCCAACGTCGGGCCGCCGGTGGCGACGCGCAGCTCCTGGACAGCCGGGCTCACGGGCCGCAATTGTGCCGGGATCGTCGCGTCAGGCACCGCGGAATCGCCTCGCTGCGCCGGGAGAATCGCGGACCACCCCGCATGTAGCATGGCTTCACCCCGGTCTCCTCAGGACCTCATCGAAGGGAACGCTGCCAGCCATGGAGCCGTACACACGTCGACTGCTGCACGATCTGCGGCCCATCGTGGTCGCGAATCGCGCGCCGCTGAGCCTGCAGGCGGCGGACCCGTACCGGGGCACTCCGGAGCAGCTCGTCAAGGGCACCGGCGGTCTCGTGACAGGGCTCAGCTCGCTGGCGGCGGCCACCAGCGCGACGTGGGTCGCCGTGGCTCGCGACCAGGCGGACCGCGTGCTCGCGGAGCGGGGCGACCCCGCCCGGTTGGTGACCGAGGACGGCACCGAGTTCCACGTGTCGTTCGTGGAGCCGGAGCCGATGGCGTACGACCTCTACTACAACGTCATCAGCAACCCGCTGCTCTGGTTCATCCAGCACTACCTGTGGGACCTTGCCCGCGAGCCGCTCGTCGACGCGTCGATCCACCGTGCCTGGTCCGACGGATACGTGCGCGTGAACCGGCAGATCGCGGACCGAGTCGTCGAGCGCGCGGCGCTCGCCGACGCGGCGTCGCTGGTGTTCGTCCAGGACTATCAGCTGTACTGCGTCCCCTCGATGATCCGCGAGCGGTTGCCGGACGTGCGGATCCAGCACTTCGTGCACATACCCTGGCCCACGCCGCAGTACTGGACGATCCTCCCCAAGTCGATTCGCGATGCGGTCGTCAACGGGATCCTCGGCGCCGACATCATCGGGTTCCAGACCAGCCGCGACGTGCGCAACTTCCTGATGACCTGCGAGGAGAACCTCGGCCTCGGCGTCGACTTCCGCGAGCGGACCGTGTTCTTCCAGGGCCGCGCCGTGTGGGTGCGCAACTACCCCATCAGCGTCGACCCCCAGTCGTTCCTGGAGCTCGCGGAGCGTCCCGAGGTGACCGCGGAAGAGGAGCGCATCGAGCAGTGGCGGCCCAAGCACCTCATCCTGCGTGTGGACCGCACCGACCTCAGCAAGAACATCGTGCGCGGCTTTCTCGCTTACGAGCGAATGCTGGAGCAGCACCCCGAGCTGCACGGCGACGTGCAGTTCTGGGCGTACCTGCAGCCCAGCCGCCAGGACATCGACGACTACCGGGCGTACCTGGGCAGCGTGCTCAGCGTGGCGGCGCGCATCAACCGTGCGTACAGTCGCGGCGGCTGGACTCCGATCCGCGTCGAGGTCGAGGACAACATGCACAGGGCCGTCGCCGGCTACCGGAACTTCGACGTGCTGCTGGTCAATCCCATCTATGACGGGATGAACCTCGTGGCCAAGGAGGGTCCGCTCTGCAATCGCAGGGACGGCGTGCTCGTGCTGAGCGAGAACGCCGGATCACATGAGGAGCTGGGCGACTACGCGCTGACGGTCAATCCCTTCGACATCGACGAGACCGCCGACGCGATCCACCAGGGCCTGACCATGGACAAGGCGCAGCGTGCAGCGCGGGCTCAGCGCATCCGCGAAGCGGTCACGGCCAACGACATCAGCCGCTGGATCGCCAACCAGCTCCAGGACCTGCGCGAGCTGATCGGCTAGTGACCGAGCCCGGCGAAGGTGGCGATGAACAGCCACCCGATCAGGGCCCCGAGCGTCACCCAGAGCGGGATCCAGCCGCGATCGCTGAACGTGCGACGCCGCTGGCGCAGGTATCGCTGGCGCACCACGAGCGTGTCTGCACCGCTTGGAACTTTCGGCGCGTTGCGTCGCGTCGGAGGATGGAGGGTCATCTGGTTACCTCAAACGGTGCCGCGGGGGGAGGGTTACGCCATGGGGGAAGGGACTGCGCGGTAGTATCAGCTAATGGCCCCTATCCGCTATGGGAAAGCAATCTTCCCCATGTGTCAGCAGATCGGGGTCCGCCTTCCACGTTGAGGTCCACAGTGGCACCCAGCGACGCCGTCTCGGACGTTGGGAGCAACGTCGGGCTGGACAAGCCCATCTACACGATCAGCATCGCGGCGGAGATCCTCGAGACGCACCCGCGCACGCTCATGATGTACGAGACGCTCGGCCTGCTCGTGCCGCACCGCACTCCCACGAACCGCCGACGCTACTCGCAGCGTGACGTGCTCACCCTGCAGGCGGTGCAGCGGTTGACCCGAGAGCACGGGTTGAACCTCAACGGCGCTCGGTACGTGATCCAGTGTTTGCGTCTTCTGGACAGGAACAACATTGCGCGCCCGCCGGCGCTGAGGTCTTTGGACATCACGCACGTCGAGCTTTGACGTCGTTTTGCCCGGCTATACTCGGTCGCCCGGTGTGTGAAGTGCGGCTGCCCCGGTAATTGGAGGCGGCGTGAGCGAGGATCAGGCAGTCAGAGTGCTGCTCATCGAGGACGATCTGGACACCCTCGAGATGTACCGGACCCGCCTCGAGAAGGACGGTTATCACGTCCACGTGGCGACCGACGGCGAGCAGGGGCTCGATCTGGCCACGCAGTTGCTCCCCGACATCGTCTTCCTCGACATCCGGTTGCCCAAGCTCGATGGTCTCGAGGTGCTTGAGCGCCTCCGCGATCAGCCCTCGACGGCGGCGGTGCCGGTCGTCATCCTCAGCAACTACGGCGAGCGCGACCTGATCGATCGGGGGCTCAACCTGGGCGCGCTCGAGTTCCTCGTGAAGGCGCACACGAGCCCGGTCGAGCTCTCCGGTGGCATCGACGAGTGGCTCAAGGAATAGCCGGGGGCTGAGGTGGCGCAGAAGGCGGGCGACGAGTCCACGATCGCGATGGCGCGCGAGATCGCCGACGAGGCCATCCGGATGATCCGTACCGACGTCGACCTCGCCAAACGGGAGCTGCGCTCGGCGGCGATCCGTCTGGGGATCTCAGTCGCCGTGCTTTTCGTGGCCGCGATCTTCCTTCTCATCGCGGTGGTCGAGGCGCTCGGCGCGGTCCCGGTCACGTACGGGCCGCGGCTGTTCGGCACCAATAGCTGGCTGCCCTGGCTGGCCCTGGGCGGGGTGTTCCTGATCCTCGCCGTGCTCCTGGGGCTTCTCGGCGCGTTAGGCATCAAGAGAGCAGTCGGAAGCAGCAGGGGCGTGGTCGATGCGATCAAGGAGGACCTTCAGTGGGCCAGGCGACTGACGCGGCGAGGCAAGAGCGCGAGCTGACCAGGCAGGCTCTGGCCGAGCGCATCGAGCGCTTCGAGGGCCGCGTCCGAGAGGAGTTCGACTGGGCTGCGCGGCTTCGCCGCAACCGCACGCGGGTATTGGCGATCGGCGCGGGCGTCGCCGCGCTGGTGAGCGCTCTCATCCTTCTGCGCGCACGTGCAGGCCGCGGCAGCAGGAGCGACGATCCCGCCACGCTCGACGACATCGCCGACGAGCTCCACGAGATTCGCAAGCAGCTCGAGAAGCGGGGCCAGGAGTCTCCGCTCTGGCAGCGCCTCGTCGTACGCAGCGCGGTCGCCGCAGCGTCGGCGGGCGGCGCCGCCGCGGCCCGGCGCGTGATGCCGTCGGACAAGACCAGACAGGAGGGACGCGAGGCCGAGCGTGCTGGGTGATCCGGGAGGAGGCGTCCCGGGCGGGGACGGGCGCACGCGGCGCAGGCGCGCGGGGCTTCGCATCGGCCGGGCAGCCGGCGCTCCCCGAGGTCCCGAGAAGCGGTTCGGGCTCGGCCGGCGCACCCGTCGGGCGATCCTGGTCGCCGGTGCGGTCCTGGGAGCGATCATTCTGGCCCTGGTCGCGGTCGTCGCCTTTGCGGCGCTGACCCTCCCGAACATCGACGACATCGGGAGGAAGACCGGCACGATCGAGATCCTCGATCGCCACGCCAACCTCATCGCGGAGGTGGGCCACGACGCCGAGAACCGCCACGACGTATCGATCAACCAGATCGCGCCGATCATGCAGCAGGCGACGCTCGCCGCCGAGGACCGCCACTTCTACAGCGAAGGGGCGTTCGACTTCAAGCGGGTGGTCAAGGCGGTGATCGACGACGTCATCCTGCGGCGTCCCGCCGAGGGCGCGAGCACCATCACCCAGCAGCTCGTCAAGCAGGCGTTCTTCGGCGAGCAGGCCTCCAAGGACCCCCTTCGCAAGATCCGCGAAGCCCTGCTCGCCCAGGAGATCGAGGGCAAGTGGAGCAAGCAGCGGATCCTCGACGAGTACCTCAACATCACCTACTACGGCGAGAACGCGTTCGGCGTCGAGAACGCGTCCGAGCGCTACTTCGGCAAGCACGCTTCGGACCTGACGCTCGGCGAAGCCGCGCTGCTCGCCGGGCTCCCCGAGGCGCCGTCGTTCAACGATCCGTACACCAACATCGACGCGGCGTACTCGCGCACGCACTACGTGCTGATCGGACTCGTCGGCATGGGCGCGGTCGCGCAGACCGAGGCGGAACAGGCCGACCCACTGGTCGGCGGCGATTCGCCCACGCCCGCGCAGGCGGCGCAGCAGAAGCTCAATCAGCAGGCTATCGCGGCCGACCTGCAGAAGGGCAACAGCACGGCCGCCGCGGACTCGGCGCCGCACTTCGTCCAGTACGTCGAGGACCTCCTGCAGCAGGAGTTCAAGGACGACCCCAGCTACTTGAGCGGCAGCCTCGTGGTCACCACCACGCTGGACCTGAACGTCCAGAGCAAAGCGCAGCAAGCGGTGTCGGCCGGCGTCGCGAAGATCGGACACAACGCCAACAACGGCGCGTTGCTGATGCTCGACGCGCGCACCGGTCAGATCCTGGCGATGGTCGGTTCCGCCGATTACAACGACGACAGCATCGCCGGCAAGTTCAACTTCACCACCGAGGCGACGCGGCAGCCGGGATCGTCGTTCAAGCCGTACGTGTACGAGGAGGGGTTCATCAACGGCTCGTTGAAGCCGTCCACCGTCCTCGACGACACGCGCGCCGAGTCCCGGTCACTCAACGGCGTGCAGGACTTCGACCGCAACTACCTCGGAGAGATCACCGCCGCGCGGGCGCTCCTGCTCTCGCGCAACGTCGCCACCGAGCAGGCCATGGAGATCGCGGGCGTCAACAACGTGATCGACTTCGCCCACTCGCTCGGCATCACCACGCCGCTCGCCCCCAACGCCAGCACCGCGATCGGAACATCGTCCGTGAAGATGATCGACCACGCCTCGGCGTACGCGGCGTTCGCCAACGGCGGTCACAAGGTGACCGCGTACGGGATTCTCAAGGTCGTCGACTCGAACGGCGTCGTGCTGGCCGAACACACTCAGCCGGCCGGCCAGGGCAGCCCCATGACCGCCGCGCAGGCCTGGTCGATCACGAAGATCCTGCGTGGCTACGCACGCTACTGGCACCTGCCCTTCAGGTGGGACACCGCGGGAAAGTCCGGCACGACGGAGAACTTCGTCGACGCCTGGTACATGACCTACACGCCGGACTGGGTGGTGGCGACCTGGGCCGGCCACACCAGCGACACCAACCAGGCCGAGGTGGGCATGGACGGCGTCTTCGGCACGACCGAGGCGCAGTACATCGCCGTTCCGTTCGTCAACTCGCTGCCGAGACCCGCTGCGTTCGTGCCGGTGAACGGCGCGAGCACCGACTGCGCCGCGCAGGACCAGTCCGTCGTGAGCCAGTCCGGCTGCGCCACGCCGACGCCGCTGCCGACGCCGACCCCGAGCCCGTCGGCCTCGCCCGAGACGACCCCGACCGTCGAGCCCACTCCGTGTCCCACGCCGCGGCCGCTCCCCAGCCCGGTCGCGTCCCCGCCGCCGACTCTGTCTCCCTGCCCGTAGGGGCTCGCCGCAACGAGCCGCGAATCAGCGTTTGCCGAACAGGTCCGTCAGGCTGCCTTCGTGATTGGCGAGCGCCGAATGCAGCTCGAGCATCTCATCGCCGCTGATGGGCTCACCCATCTTGGGGAGACCCTCGTCGATGGTGGGACGCCGCTCCTCGTCGACCTCGCTCTGGAAGATGATCTGCAAGAGGTTCTCGTCGTTGCACGACGCGCACGTCACCCGCACCAGAGCACGATTTCCCTGTTGGGCGAGCACGTTGATCCCGCAGTCGGCCATGTTCTCGCCGCACGCCGAACAGCGATAGCGGCGAGCCTGGAACCGGAGCAACTCGAGCAGGTCCATCCGAGCCAGTATATGCCCGCCGCACGAGCGGGGAAACCACCCCCAGACGGAGCCGATTGCTGTTGTGGGCAAATCTCTCCGGTACACTCGACCCGCTCGTTGGGGAGTGGCCAAGTGGTAAGGCAGCTGACTCTGGATCAGCCAATCGTAGGTTCGACTCCTACCTCCCCAGACCACACGTTCCGCGTCTTTCCCGCCTCTGCCCGCGACGCCTCAGTAGCCGTCGCGCACGACGTTGAGCAGCGGCTCGCCGTCCACGTAGCGACGCACCTGGTCGCCGGCGAAACGCCATGCGCGCTCGAACAGACCCACCACGGCTCCGCCGATGTGCGGTGTGATCAGCGCTCCAGGCGCGGACCAGAGCGGGTGGCCGTCCGGAAGCGGTTCGGGGTCGGTGACGTCGAGCGCGCACCGGATGCGCTCGCTGCGCAGCGCTTCGACGAGCGCGCCGGTGTCGACGATCGGACCGCGCGCTGCGTTGACCAGCAGCGCACCGTCGCGCATCGCGGAGAGGAACGACGCGTCGACCATGCCCTGCGTCTCAGCGGTCAGCGGGAGCAGCACGACGACCACGTCGGCCTCCGGCAGCAGGCGGCGCAGCTCATCCACGCCGTGCACCCCGTCGCGCGCGTGGCGGGCGACGCGAAGCACCCGCGCGCCGAGCGGTTCCAGCCGCCGCTCGAGCGCTCGACCGATCGACCCGTAGCCGAGGATCAGCACCGTCGCTCCCTCCAGGTCCGCGCCACCGCTGGCCCACTGCCAGGTCGCGTCGCGCTGCGCGAGCACGTACGCGGGCAGCTGCCGGCGCATGGCGAGCGTCGCCATGACCACCCACTCCGACACCGATGCGTCGTGCACGCCCGAGGCGTCGCAGAGCACGACGTTCGCGGGGACGTGTTCGACGAGCGTGTCGACGCCGGCGGTGAGCGTCTGCAGGACCTTGAGGTCACGAAGTTGGGGGAGTATCTCGATCGTTCGTTTGGGGTCGAACCCGGCGACGAGCACGTCGGCGTGCTGCGGCGCAGCGTCGACGTCCCCGAACGACGGCACGTCACGCACCTCGACGCCCTCGGGGAGGAACGCGCGATATCGCTCCGGGGTCATGTCCGGGATCCAGATCGTCGCGGCCACGGCCAGAGACTAACCGCGGGTGTCCTGAAGAGGACGCTCGAGGTGGCTACCTGATCGCAGGCCTGGGGAACTGACCCGCGGGACGGCCGGGTCCGGCCGGCCCCGCGTAGGCCTGGGCTATCGACATCCACTCCTCCGCCACGGCTCCTTCCGTCTGAAGCCACGTGTCGTCGCGATGGCGCCGCTGAGTGACGACCAGGCAGAAGTCGAGCGCCTGGCCGCGCACCACGTTCTCCGCGCCGGGGTCACCCCAACGCCATGTCTCCCCACTCGGCGAGCGCAACTCGACGTGGACGTCCGAGCGGGGCATCTCGCGCCCGCGCACCAGGTAGCTGTAGCGGCGCGCCTGCACCCCCAGGTGCGCGACGTGGCGCAGCCGCCCGGTCGGTTCTCGGTCGACACCGAGCGCGTCGACGACGTCCTGCCCGTGCACCCACGTCTCCATCAGGCGCGCGCTGACGAACGAAGCGGGGCTCATCGGGTCGGGCCCGTACCAGCGGATTCGTTGGTCGGGGGCGACCTGCGCGAGCTCGGCGAGCAGCGCCCTGCGTTCCCGCTGCCACCAGGCCGCAATGTCCTCAGGCCCCATCGAGCGGCTCTGCGCCAGGTGCTCGCGGATGGGCGCGTCGACGCCGTCGAGCGAGGACAGGTGACGCTCGAACCCCACGCTGTCCGCGATCGCAAGCGCAGCGGCGTGGTCGAAGTACGCGAGGTGCCCGACCTGGTCGCCGACGGTCCACCCCTCCGCCGGGGTGGGCGTCGACCACCGCTCGGGAGCGACGTGCTCGAGCCGCCCGACGAGGTCCACCTGCTCGGCCTCCAGGTCCGCGCGGATCGAGGCGAGCAGCGCAGCCCGGTCGCCGGTGGCGGAGCCACTCATCGCGGCATGGACGCCATGGGGTTCTCGGCCACGATGCCTGGGTCGACGCGAGCCGCGTCGCATTGGCCTGCGAGCGTCATCACGTTGTGCACCTCGGCGTGCATGAGCGCCAGCAGCTCGCGCACGCCCGCCTCGCCGGCGACGGCCAGCGCCCACAGGTACGGCCGGCCGATGAGCACGGCCCGCGCGCCCAGCGCGAGCGCGCGCAGCACGTCGGCGCCGCTGCGCACGCCGCCGTCGACGTAGACCTCGGCGCGTCCCGCCGCAGCCGCGACGGCACCCGGCAGCGCGAGCGCCGGTGGCAACGTGCCGTCCAGCTGACGCGCCCCGTGGTTCGAGACGATGATGGCATCAACACCGAGCTCGACCGCGCGCCGCACGTCGTCCGGGTGGAGCAGACCCTTGAGAACGAGGGGAAGCGCTGTCAGCGCGCGGATGCGCTCGACCTCCGCCCAGTCCAGCGCCGGGTTGGTCGCAGTGTCGAGGAGGCCGCGGAGGACCCGGCGGTCGTCAGCGGGGAGCTCGTCGAACCGTCCCAACCCCCGATAGCGAATGCCCAGCGCCGGAAGGTCCACCGTGAGCACGATCGCGGCCATGCCGCACGCCACCGCGCGCCGCACGCGCTCGTCCGTGACGGCGGGATCGCGCGCCGTGTACAGCTGGAACCACCGCGGGGAATCGACGCACGACGAGACGTCCTCGAGTGTGTAGGACGACGACGTCGAGACCACCTGCACCGTGCCCTCGGCCGCAGCCGCGCGAGCGACCGCGAGCTCCCCGTCCGGATGCGCGAGGCGGTTGACGGCGCACGGAGCCGTGAGCACGGGCATGGACACCGGCGTACCGAGCACTGTCGTCGCGGTGCTCACGCCGCGTACGTCGACGAGCACCCTGGGGAGGAGGTGCCACCGGCGCCACGCGTCGACGTTGTGCTCCAGCGAGGTCTCCAGGCCGGCCCCGGCCGCGTAGTAGTTGTAGGCCGCGTCATGGAGCCGTTCGCGGGCCGCGGCTTCGAGCGCTGCGGGGTCGGTGGGCAGGAGCACCGTCTTCAGGGTTGCGCCGCCTGCCCGGCGCACGCGGCGCAGAGGCCCAGGACGGCGAAGTGGTACGGGCGCAGCGTGAAGCCGTGCCGGGCCTTCGCGCTGGCGATCAGCTCGTCGAACAGGTCGCCCGCCGCCTCGGTGGCCGCGCCGCAGTTCTCGCAGACCAGGTGGCCGTGGGCCTTCGTCGCCAGGTGGTAGGTGGCGGCTCCGTGGCCGAGGTGGGTGTGGACCACCACGCCGAGGCGCTCGAGCTCCTCGAGGTTGCGATAGATGGTCGAGGCGTGGATGTCGGGCGCCATGGCGCGCACCGAGGTGAGCAGCTCCTCGGCCGTCAGGTGCCCGGTCGCGTTCAGCAGCATGGTCAGCAGGAGCCGCCGCGCCGTCGTGACCCGGGTTCCCTCGCCGCGAAGCTGGGCCACGATCGCTTCCACCGGGTCGACGGCCATGCAGCGAAGCATAGATCGCGGCGAAACGTCTCGCGATCACAAAGCGCGTGCTCCCTGATCGCTGTTGCGTGCAGCTCGCATTTTGCCTACCATCGCACCCAGACCACACCAGCGGAGTGGAGGAACCCCGATCGCTGCGACGACGGCGCGACTGGCGAGGATCCGCACGGGCCTGACCCCGGGGGAGTGGCGGCAGGCCGCCGCGATGGCCACGACGATCGTCGCCCTGCACGTCTTCGGCTGGGGCATCTTCATCGTCACGATCGTGCCCCAGCACTTCAGGCTGCTCGGGATCGGCGTCGCGATCGCCGCCTACACGCTGGGGATGCGGCACGCGTTCGACGCCGACCACATCTCGGCCATCGACAACGTGACGCGCAAGTTCATGGCCGACGGCAAGCGGCCGCTCGGCGTCGGCTTCTTCTTCTCGCTCGGCCACTCGACGATAGTGTTCGCGTTGGGGATCGGCCTCACGATCGCGGCGCGCGCAATCCTCGGCCAGGTGGGCGACCACAGCTCGGTGCTGCACGGCACCACGGGTGTCGTCGGCACGCTGGTGTCCGGCACGTTCCTGTACCTGATCGCGCTGCTCAACCTCGTGGTGCTGGTCGGGATCGTGAAGGTGTTCGTGCAGATGCGCCGCGGGCGCTACGACGACCAGGAGCTCGAGCAGCAGCTCAACGCGCGCGGCCTGATGTACCGCTTCTTCGGCCGCATGATGCGCGCGATTCGCCGCCAGTGGCACATGTACCCGGTCGGCGTGCTGTTCGGCCTCGGCTTCGACACCGCGACGGAGGTGGCGCTCCTCGCCGCGACCGCCGGCGCGGCGACTCTCGCGCTGCCCTGGTACTCGGTGCTGAGCCTGCCGCTGCTCTTCGCCGCGGGCATGACGCTGCTCGACACCATCGACGGCTCGTTCATGAACTTCGCGTACGGATGGGCGTTCTCCAAGCCCGTGCGCAAGGTCTACTACAACATCATCATCACCGCGCTGTCGGTCGCGGTCGCGCTCTTCATCGGGACGATCGAGCTCTTCGGGCTGCTGGCGACCAGGCTGAACCTGAGCGGCGGTTTCTGGGGCTACACGTCGAACTTCGACATCAACCAGGCCGGATTCATCATCGTCGGCCTGTTTGTTGCGACCTGGGTGATCGCGCTGCTCGTGTGGCGCCTCGGAAACATCGAGCGGCGCTGGGAGCGCGCCGCCACGGAGCGGCGGTCCGCCTGAGCACTCGCAGCCCAACGCTGCGCCCCGGCTAACGCGCCACAGCGTCCTCGGCCCCCGGCGCGCCGGGGGGTGCCTGGGCTTCGTGGTGGACAGCGTGGTCGATGGCGCTGAGGAGCGGCTGTGCGGACAGGCCGGAGGGAAGCGAGGCTACCGCTGCTCTCAGAGTCCTGAGGTCGGTGACGAGCGCCGGGTCCGCCGGCGAAGCGTCGATCGCCGCCACGACGCCCGCCGCCCGGGTCAGCGCGCCACGCAGCGCCGTGAGGTCCGGGTGTTGCGCGGTTGTTCGAATCGTCGAGGTCAGCTGGACCAGGTCATCCGTCCACGCGGACGGCTGCTGCGGCTGCACGCTCATGGTCAGCGCGGCCGTCGTCGCCGCCGTGGCCACCAGCCCCACGAGGTAGGGACGCGGGCGCACGCGTTCGAGCAGGCGGGGGCTGGCCGGCATCGGGATGATCGGGCGAGCCATGCCGCCGGCCTCCATGTCGAAGAGCGCTCGCAGCGCATCGGGCTCGGTGCTCGGGATTACGGCGCGGAGGCGGGCGGCGGCGGCGTGCGCGCGGCTCGCGGCGGTCTCGACCGGAGTCCCGAGGGCGCGCGCGGCGTCGGTGAGCGAGATCTCAGCGAACGTCGTGAGCCACACGACGTCGCGAAGGTGCGACGGGAGACGCAGCACCGCGCCGCGGACGCGTCGTTTCGTGGCCGCGTCGTTCGCTCCGGCGTCGCCGTCGAACGAGCGCTCCGCCATCGACGGATGTCGCGCCAAGAGGTCCGCGGCCGCGCCGGCGCAGACGCGCGCCGTCCAGTGCGCGAGAGGCACTCCGTCTCGGTAGCGGCGACCGCAGCGGAACGCCCGCGTGAACGTCTCGTGCGCGACGCGGTCGACGAGGCTCGGCTCGCCGCACGCGCGCGATGCGTGGTGGAGCACCGCCGGGAGCTGATTGGCGACCAAGCTCCGCCATGCCGCCTCGTCGCGATGCTCCACGGCACGGCGCAGCAGCGCAGCGCTGATCCGGTCGCAGGCGACCTCGTGAGCCGGTGTTCCGGACACAACGCGCTGCGGCTCGACCATCGCTCCGAGCGTAGCCACCCCGCCGGACGCGGAACGGCCGTTGGCCCGGCTTCGACCCCGGTGCGACAGGAGCGTGCGAACACGCAATCCTTCCGGGACATGCCCGGCTCCTCTATCGTGCGCCGGATGCCGGATGCTCCCGACCACGCCATCGTCGTCGAGGCGCTGCACAAGTCGTTCGGAAAGGTGGAGGCGCTCCGCGGCATCGACTTCTCCGTGCGCCGCGCGACGGTGCTGGGCATGCTCGGACCGAACGGAGCCGGCAAGACGACCGCCGTGCGCGTGCTGACGACGCTGCTCCTGCCGGACTCCGGGCGCGCGTCCATCGAGGGCTTCGACGTCGTGCGCGACGCGGCCGCGGTGCGTCGCTGCATCGGGCTGGCCGGGCAGACCACCGCGATCCAGCTCGAGCTGACGGGACGCGAGAACCTCGACGTGATGGGCCGCCTCAACCACCTCCCGCGCGCCCGCGTCCGGGCACGGGCCGGCGAGCTGCTCGAGCGATTCGACCTCATCGGTGCTGCGGACCGGCCCGCCAAGACCTACTCGGGCGGCATGCAGCGGCGCCTCGACCTCGCCGCCAGCCTCATCGGCGAGCCCTCGGTGCTCTTCCTTGACGAACCCACGACCGGACTGGACCCCTACGGACGGCTGGGCATGTGGGAGATCATTCGCGAGCTCGTCGCGGCCGGGACCACGCTGCTCCTGACGACCCAGTACCTCGAGGAGGCGGACGAGCTCGCCGACACGATCGTCGTGGTGGACCACGGCCGCGTCATCGCGTCCGGTTCGTCCGACCAGCTGAAGGACCGAGTGGGAGGAGACGTCCTGGAATTCGAGGTGCCCGACACCGGGCGGCTGGACGCGGGCGTGCGGGCCGTCGTCGTCATGTCGGACGCCCCGCCGCACGTCGATCCTCAGACCCGGCGCGTGACCGTCTCCGTCGGCGGGCGAGGCTCGCAGGCGCTCGTCGAAGCCGTGCGGCTGCTGGACTCGGCGGGCGTCGAGACCACCGGGCTCTCGCTCCGCCGTCCGTCGCTCGACGACGTGTTCCTCGCGGTCACCGGCCACGCGGCCGAGTCCGAGGAGGACGGTGCCACTCGAAAGCGCCGCGGGCGGGGCCCGCGGCGGGCGGACTGAGCGGTGGCCGTGCTCAGCTCGCGGATGCAGGCGCCCAGCGCGACGCAGCTCGCGCGGTGGGCGGTGAGCGACGCGCTCGTGATCGCGCATCGCAACCTGATCGTGTGGCTGCGGGTCCCCGCGTACATCGTGTTCACGGTCGTGCAGCCGGTGATCTTCGTGCTGCTCTTCCGCTATGTGTTCGGGGGCGCGATCAGGGTCCCCGGGTCGGGCGGGTACGTCGACTACCTGATGCCGGGGATCATCGCCCAGACCGCGGCGTTCGCGACCTTCGCCACCGCGATCGCGCTGGCGCAGGAGTCGACCAAGGGCGTCATCGACCGGTTCCGCGCGATGCCGATGGCGCGCTCGGCGGTGCTCGCCGGGCGGCTGATCGCGGACTCGGTGCGCATGCTCATCGTCATCCTCGTCATCGTCGGGGTGGGATACGCCGTCGGATTCAGGTTCCACAACGGGGTGCTCGGCGCTCTCGGGATGATCCTGCTCGCCGAAGCGTTCGGCGTCACCGTCTGCTGCGTGTCGGCGTTCGTGGGCCTCGCCATACGGGACGAGGAGTCGGTGCAGGCGTTCGGACTGATCTGGATCTTTCCACTCACGTTCGTGAGCTCTGCGTTCGTCCCCATCGCCACCATGCCCGGCTGGTTGCAGGCGTTCGCGAACAACCAACCGGTCACGCTGGTCGTGAACGCGATGCGCGCCATGGCCCTCGGCGGCCCCGTCAATCCCGCGCTGTGGCAGAGCCTCGCGTGGCTGGCGGGGACGCTGATCGTCTTCACGCCGCTCGCGGTGCGCAGCTACCGAAGGGTGGGCTGAGCCGGCGCGCATGGCAAGCGTGGCGTACGACGCCGTCATCATCGGCTCCGGTCAGGCTGCCGGTCCGCTGGCGACGAGCCTGGAGCGCGCCGGCCGGCGCACGGTGCTGGTCGAAGCGGTGCACATCGGCGGCACATGCATCAACGAGGGCTGCACGCCCACCAAGACGATGATCGCCAGCGCGCGCGTCGCGTACCTCGCGCGCCGGGCTGCCGGGTACGGCGTCGTCACGGGTCCGATCGGCGTCGACATGACCGTGGTGCGCAAGCGCAAGCGCGACATTGTCGACGACTTCCGCGACGGCAGCACGCAGGCGATTCTCGACGGCAACGTCGAGATCCTCAGCGGAGAGGCGTCGTTCACCGCGCCCGACCACGTCCTCGTGCGCTCACCAGACGGCGACCGCGAGCTGACGGCGCCGCTGGTGGTCATCAACGTCGGTGCGCGTCCCGCGCGACCGCCGATCCCCGGGTTGGACTCGGTCGCGGCGCTCGACTCGACGTCGATCATGGAGCTCGACCACGTCCCGGAGCACCTCATCGCGGTGGGCGGCGGCTACATCGGCGTCGAATTCGGTCAGATGTTCCGCCGCTTCGGCAGCCGGGTGACGGTGATCCAGCGCGGCCCGCGGTTGCTGCCGCGCGAGGACGCCGACGTCGCGGACGCCATCGCGAGCGTGCTCGCCGAGGACGGCCTCGAGCTGCTGCTCGATGTCGAGGTGCTGTCTGTCGCGCCGGCGCCCGGAGGCGGCGTGGGGGTCACGGTGAGACGAGCGGACGGGTCCACGAGAACGTGCCACGGCTCGGACCTGCTGGTGGCCATCGGACGGACGCCCAACACCGACCGCCTCAACCTCGGAGCCGCGGGAGTGCGCACCGACGAACGCGGGTTCATCGTCGTCGACGACCGGCTGCAGACCAACGTCGCGGGCATCTACTGCGTGGGGGACGCGAAGCCGGGTCCGGCGTTCACGCACATCTCGTACGACGACTTCCGCGTTCTGCGCACCAACCTGGTCGAGGGTGGCAGCGCGACCATCGCCGGGCGGCTGGTGCCGTACTGCGTGTTCATGGACCCGCAGCTCGCCTCGGTCGGGCTCACTGAGAGCGCTGCGCGTGCGGAGGGTCGCAACGTGCGTGTCGCCCGCCTGGACATGAGCCGGGTGGCCCGGACGCGCGAGACGGCCGAGCCGCGCGGATTCATGAAGGCCCTGGTCGACGCGGACACCGGCCTCGTCGTGGGCTTCACGATCCTGGGGCTCGAGGGCGGCGAGCTGATGTCCGCGATGGAGATCGCGATGCTGGGCGGGCTCCGCTACACCCAGCTGCGCGACGCGATCTTCGCGCACCCCACGCTGATGGAGGGCTTCAACAACCTCTTCTCGTCGCTCGGCTGACCACGCATCCGTAAGGCAGGTCAGCCTGCGTGCGCGCTGGACAGGTGCGCGCGCATGAGCTCCACGACTCGATGGGGCACCTCTTCCGGTATCCAATGGCTGACGCCGCGCAGCACCTCGAGACGGTACGGTCCACTCACCAGCTGCGCGGTGCCGTGCACGCCCTTGGGGTGCACGTACGCGTCGCGGTCTCCCCAGATGAGCAGCGTCGGCACGGTGACGCGGACGGGTCGCGAGTCCGCGAACGGCCGCATGCCTCTGTACCAGGCGATCGCCCCCTGCAGCGCGCCGGGCTCCTGCAGGTGTTCGATGTAGCGATCCGCGAATACCGCCGGCAGTCCGGTGCGCAGCAGCGATCGCCGGAACGAGCGCCAGTTGCGCGTCCTTATCAGCGCCTCAGGGAGGCCCGGGATCTGCAGGAACGCCATGTACCAGGAGCGGAGCCCCTGCCCGCTGCTGAGCGCCGCGCGCCGAAAGGCGGCGGGGTGCGGGATGGACAGGGAGGTGAGCGTGCGCACCCGGTCCGGATACTCCATCGCCACGGCCCAGGCCACCGCCGCGCCCCAGTCGTGGCCGGCCAGGTGGAAGCGGCCGGCCCCCGCTTGCTCGGCGATGGCGATCACGTCCGCCACCAGCTCCGCGCGGCGGTAGGCGCGCCGGTCGGTGGGGCGCGCCTGCGGCGAATAGCCCCGCTGGTCCGGCGCCAGGACGCGACATCCAGCCTCCGCCAGCCCGCGACCGACGGCTTCGAACGAGGAGGACGTCTCGGGAAAGCCATGGAGCAGCACAACGACGGGCCCGTCCCGGGGGCCCCACTCGGCAACCCGAAAGCGCAGCCCGTCGCGGGCGAAGCTCTGCGTGCGGGTCTCGGCGATCACGGCGGGATACTGACTCCTCCGGTGCCGCCGCTGCAAAGGAGGACGACATGGCAGACGCGCAGAAGACTCTCGACGACATTCGCGCAGCCGCGCTGCAACTTCGCGACGCCATACCCGGCGTATGGAACGCGTACGCTGACATGGGTCGCGCAGCCATGGGCGACGGCGCCCTGCTCGCTAAACACAAGCAGCTGATCGCACTGGCGATTGCGGTGACCAGGGAGTGCGACGGGTGCATCGCGTCGCACGCACGGGGCGCCGTGCGCGCCGGCGCGTCGCTCGAGGAGACGGCCGAGGCGCTGGGGGTCGCCATCCACATGAACGGCGGTCCCGGCACAGTGTGGGGCCCGCGCGCCTTCGAGGCGTTCATGCAATTCGGCGGCGCGTCCGGGAGCGTGCCATGATGGTGCGAGAGACCTCCGATGGCCGACCGATGCACACATCTCGACCGGATCAAGGACGTCACGCCGTCGGGCACGGGGTGCGTTGACTGTCTGGCGCTCGGGCGCCACGACTGGGTGCACCTGCGCGTCTGCCAGACGTGCGGGCACGTGGGCTGCTGCGACAACTCGCCGCTGCGACACGCGACCGCGCACTACCGCTCCGTGCAGGACCCGATCATTCGGTCCTTCGAGCCCGGCGAGGACTGGTACTACTGCTACTCCGACGATCTGATGTTCGAGCTCGAGGGCGCTCCGCCGGCTCCGCACCACCCCTAGACCGTCGACCGTCGCGTCGTTCTGTCGCCGGACGATAGTGAACGCTTAGTAAACGCTTAATGAACAGCCCTAGCGTTTGTCGTGTGCGCCCGGCGACAATCTGATGAACGTCCCTTAGGTCGAACTGCTGCTGCTGATCATTGGGCGGGGGGTCTGGTGGGAGCCGATATGAGCACCATGACGGGCCCGCGTGCGATCGCGGGCGGCGCCGAGGCAATGCCGCCGATCCTGCTCATCGAGGACGAGCCGGCGCTCGCGGACAGCATTCATTTCCTCCTCGAGCGCGAGGGGTTTCGCGTCGTGGTGGCACCGGACGGCGAACAGGGCATCGAATGCCTTCGCTCGGACCCACCGTCTGTCGTGCTGCTCGACCTGATGCTTCCGAAGCTCTCGGGCCTCGACGTCTGCAGGATCGTGCGCGCCGAATCGACGGTGCCGATCGTGATCGTCACCGCCAAGGACGCCGAGGCCGACCGCGTCGCGGGGCTCGAGCTCGGCGCCGACGACTACGTCACCAAGCCGTTCTCGATGCGGGAGCTCGTCGCGCGAGTGCGGGCGCAGCGGCGCCGCGCCGGGATGGGAGCGGAGCAGCCCGACGTCGGCCTGCTGAAGGGCGGCCCGGTCGAGCTCGACGCCCGCCGGCACGAGGCCCGTGTCCGCGGTGAGCCGGTCGCGTTCACGCCCAAGGAGTTCGACCTCCTGAGGACGTTCCTGCTCGGCCTGCGGCGCCTGCGCACGCGCGACTACCTCATCAGCGAGGTCTGGGGCCCGGATTACTTCGGGGACACCAAGACCCTCGACGTGCACGTGAAGCGGCTCCGGCAGAAGATCGAGCTGGATCCGCACAACCCCGTGCATCTGGTCACCGTTCGGGGGCTCGGCTACCGGTTCATCGACGAGCCGTAGCGTCGCCGGCCGGCAGACGAACGATGAACGAGGACCCGGAGCCGAGGACGCTGCTCACCGTGACGGTGCCCGCGTGCGCCTGCGCGACGTGGCGGACGATGGAGAGCCCGAGGCCCGTCCCACCGGTCTGGCGTGAACGAGCCGGGTCGACGCGGTAGAAGCGCTCGAATATGCGCTCGAGGTCTGGCCCGGGGATGCCGATCCCGGTGTCTTCGACGGTGAGCTCCTCGACGCCGTCCAGCGAGCGGATGGCGACGCGCACGTCCCCTCCGTCTGGCGTGTACCGGATCGCGTTGTCGACGAGGTTGTGCACGAGCAACGCCAGGTCCGGCTCCGAGCCCATCACGGCGTGTTCGCCGTGCGCACGCACGAGCAACCGCAGGCCCGCGGCTTCGGCGCGTGGGCGCAGACGATCGGTCTCCGCGACCACGACGTGGTCGAGCAGCACGTGGTCGCGCCGCGGCGCGTCGCTCTCGAACCGCGAGAGGGCCAGCAGGTCGCGCACCAGCGCGGCGAGGCGCTTCGCCTCGTGCTCCAGCTTCTCCAACCACGGCGATGCCCCGTCCCACGCATCGCCGGAGGCCGCCCGCAGCGCCTCGGTCAGAGCGAGAATCGACGTGACGGGCGTCTTCAGCTCGTGCGAAGCGTTGGCGACGAAGTCCCGGCGCAGACGCTCCACGCTGCGCGCGCGAGTCACGTCGCGGAGCACCACCACGATTTCTCCGGGCTGTCCCGCGGGGATGGCCGTCGCCTCGAGCACGGTTCGCGGCGTCTCGAACTGCCACGTCTGCGGCTCGCCGTCGGGCGGCGGTTCCACCTGCTCCAGCATGGCGCGGATCCCCTCGCGCAGGCGCCGCGGTGAGACTTCGCTGGCGCTTTCGAAACGACGCCCGAGCATGGTCCGTGCGGCGCGATTGGCGAACGCGAGCCGGCCAGACTGCTGGAACAGCAGCACGCCCTCGCCCATCGCGGAGAGGACGGCGTCGCGCGCCGCGAGCTCGGCTCGAAGGCTGCGCGCCAGCGATGCCCCATCCGGCGTGGCAGCCACGTTGTCCGTCCTCATCTCCCGTGCGGAGTGTAGGCAGAACGCGGGTCCGCGTTCACCGCGGCGAAGCCCTTTGTTTACGGGGGGTTCACCCACCGCCGGTATCCTCGGCCCCGTGGCGCGAGGTGTTGTGGCGGAGATGGATTAAGCATGAGCATCGCCATCGAACGCATGCACGTCCCCGCCGGGGACGTTCCGCGCACGATCGCGCCGAGCCGCAACTTCGCCGACCGCCTCTACCGCGGTCTCGCCACCGGCGCCGGCCTCACCACGCTCGCAATCCTCTTCCTGATCGGGCTGTTCCTCGTACTGAGCTCTCTGCGGGCGTTTCGCGACGTCGGCTTCGCGTTCTTCTCGGCGCCGAAGGTGTGGAACCCAGACCTGCGCAAGTTCGGCATCGGCGCGGTGCTGTACTGGACTGTGGTGGTGTCGGTCATCGCGCTGCTCGTCGCCGTGCCGATCTCCATCGCGTGCGCGCTGTTCATCACCGAGTACGCGCCACGACGCATACGTCGCTGGCTGACGGCGCTCATCGACCTGCTGGCCGCGATCCCCAGCGTCATCTACGGAATCTGGGGACTGGCCTTCCTGCAGCCGCATTTCGTGGAGGTCTCGGGCTGGCTCACCAAGAACCTCGGGTTCATCCCGATCTTCGCGACGGACAGCGCGAACTACTCGGGATCCGCCTTCATCATCGGCGTCGTCCTCGCCATGATGGTCGTGCCCATCTGCACGTCGGTGATGCGAGAGGTGTTCTCGCAGACGCCGCCGGGGGAGAAGGAAGCGGCGCTCGCGCTGGGCTCCAGCCGGTGGGGGATGATCCGCGCCGTGGTGCTGCCCTTCGGGCGAGGAGGCATCATCGGAGGCGCGATGCTCGGCATGGGCCGGGCGCTCGGCGAGACGATCGCGGTGGCGCTGCTCGTCTCGCCGGTGTTCACGATCAGCCCGCACATCCTGCAGTCGGGCTCCAACTCGATCGCCGCGCTGATCGCCAACTACTTCTCCGAGGCGAGCGTCGGGCACGGCATCCCCGCGCTGCTCGCGGCCGGGCTCGCGCTCTTCGTGCTCACCCTCGTCGTGAACTTCCTGGCCTCGATCGTGGTGAGCCGCTCGCGCTCCGGTACGGGGGTCGAGATCTGATGGCGGTCGCGATGAGCACCCGGATGGGCGTGGCGCAGGTCGTCGAAGCCCAGGCGCCCCTGCCCGACACGCCCCGGCGGCCGCGCTCGTGGCACCCGGACGACCTGCTGCTGCTCGGCGGCGCCGCCGTCTCCTCGTTCTTCCTGATCTACGTCGTCTACTGGTGGCTGACGCCGTCAGCGGGGACCGTGGGCTTCGGCATCTGGTGGTTCGTCGCGTTTCTCACCATGTACTGGCTGGCCAACCGTCGCTTGCACGGCGCGCTCATCGCGAAGGACCGCCTCTGGACCGTGATGATCGCGTCCGGCGCGACTCTGATGCTCATTCCCCTGCTGCTGATCATCGGGTTCGTGCTCTACAAGGGCGTGACGGTGCTGACCCCGCAGTTCTTCACGCAGACCGCAGAGCTCTGCGGTCAGCTCAACGGGGCCAGCTGCGGCGGCGTCGGGCACGCGATCATCGGGACCCTGGAACAGGTGGGCATCGCGGTCGTGATCGCGGTGCCGCTCGCCGTCCTCTGCGCGGTATTCCTCAACGAGATCGGCGGTCCGCTGAAGCGCCCGGTGCGGCTCTTCGTCGACGCCATGAGCGGCGTGCCCTCCATCGTGGCGGGCCTGTTCATCTATGCGGTCTGGGTGGTGGGCCTCCACCGCGGCTTCTCCGGCTTCGGCGCGTCGCTCGCACTGTCCATCCTGATGCTGCCGACTGTGACCAGAACATCGGAGGAGGTGCTGCGCCTCGTCCCCGACGGCCTGCGCGAAGGTTCGCTGGCGCTGGGCGCCTCAGAGTGGCGAACCGTGTGGGGCGTGGTCCTTCCCACCGCGTTCAGCGGCCTGATCACGGCGGTCGTCCTCGGCGTCGCGCGCGCGGTGGGCGAGACGGCGCCGCTGATCTTCACGTCGTTCGGCTTTTCCGCGTACAACGCCAACCCGCTGTCGGGCCCGCAGGAGGCGCTGCCCCACTACGTCTACCAGTACATCCGTTTCAACCCCGGCAGCGCTCCGTACCAGCACGCCTGGGGCGCCGCGGTGGTGCTGATCGCGCTCGTTCTCGGCCTCTTCACGCTCGCCCGCGTGCTGGGTGCCAAGACGTCGATCGAGGCCAGGCAACGCCGGGCAGCGAAGCAGGCAATGAGGGTTACAGCATGACCACGACCGAGTTGATGGGCTCCGCGGCGCCGCCGCGCCCGGCGGCCGAGGCCGCCGCCGCCGCCTCTCTCGAAGCCATCCGTGTGAGCGCCTGGTTCAGCGGCCACAAGGTGCTCGAGGGTCTGTCGCTGGACGTGCGTCCGCGCCAGGTCACCGCGCTCATCGGGCCGTCGGGATGCGGCAAGTCGACGTTCATCCGGATCCTGAACCGCATGCACGAGCTGGTGCCCGGCGCCGAGCTCTCCGGCGAGGTGCGCCTTGACGGCGTCGACATCTACGGCCTCGAGCAGCGCCCGATCGACACGCGACGGCGCATCGGGATGGTGTTCCAGAAGCCGAACCCGTTCCCGGCGATGAGCATCCACGACAACGTGCTCTCCGGCCTGAGGCTCTCGGGGTCGCGCGTCCCCGAGCCCGACCGGATCGTCGAGGAGAGCCTCACCAAGGCCGGGCTCTGGAAGGAGGTCCGCAACCGGCTGAGCGCGCCCGGGGGCAGCCTGTCGGGCGGGCAGCAGCAGCGCCTCTGCATCGCGCGATCCCTCGCCGTCAAGCCCCGCGTCCTGTTGATGGACGAGCCCTGCTCGGCGCTCGACCCGGCGTCGACAGGACGTATCGAAGAGACGATCGCGGAGATCGTCGAGGACGTGACGATCGTGATCGTCACGCACAACATGCAGCAGGCGCAGCGCATCTCGGACCGCTGCGCGTTCTTCATGGTCGACGAGGGCTCGCCGGGAAGGATCGTCGAAGTGGGACCAACGCAGAAGATCTTCAGTGACCCTGACGACCCGAGAACGGCGGACTACGTGCACGGGCGGTTCGGCTGAGGTGCCCCGGATGGGGACGCGGGTGCGGCTCGGCGCCCGCGGGATGCTGGCTGTCTGCGCGTGCCTGGCGGCGGCGTCGGGCTCATCGGCGTGGCGCCCCACGCCGGCGCTGGCCTCGGGGCCAACTCTCGTCGGCGCGGGGTCGACCTGGGTGCAGATCGCGCTCGACCAGTGGCGCGCGGACATCGCCAGGCAGGGCTTCACCATCAACTACCAGGGCGTGGGGTCGAGCGCCGGCCGAGAGTTCTACATCATCAACCAGGTCGACTTCGCGGCCTCGGAGATTCCGTTTCAGCCGGACGAGCTACCCCAGCTGAAGAAGTCGTACCAGTACCTGCCCGACGTGGCCGGCGGGACGTCGCTGATGTACAACCTCACCACCCCCAGCGGCGCGCAGATCACCAACCTCAACCTCGACGCGGAGACGGCCGCGAAGATCTTCACCGGCGGGATCGCGACGTGGCAGAACCCCGCGATCCAGGCGCTCAACCCCGGGCTGCACATCCATCAGACGAGCATCATCCCGGTGGTCCGGTCCGACGGGTCGGGCACCTCGGCGCAGTTCTCCCTGTACCTGGCGGCCCAGGCGCCGGATGTGTGGAACGGCTTTGCGCAGAGCCAGGGGTGCCCCGCGCCGTGCTCCCAGTGGCCTCCGTTTCCGGGGAGCGAGCAGCAGAACGGGTCGGACGGCGTCGCCAACTTCGTCGCCAACAGCGCCGTGGGCCAGGGATCGGTCGGCTACGTGGAGGCCGGGTACGCCTTCGGCCGGGGCTTCCCCGTGGCGAACCTGCGCAACGCGAGCGGCAACTTCGTGCAACCCGTCTACCAGAACATCTCGACAGCGCTCGCGCACGCCACGCTCAACGCGGACCTGACGCAGAACCTGACGGGCGTGTATCGAGCACCGGAGGCCAACGCGTATCCGATGTCGAGCTACAGCTACATGATCACGCAGACGTCCGGGTTCGACCCGGCCAAGGGGTTCGTGCTGGGCTCGTGGCTCATCTACATCGCGTGCGCAGGACAACAGGAGGCCGCCCCGCTGGGCTATTCGCCGCTGCCGCCGAACCTGGTGCGCGACGTGTTCACCCAGGAGCAGAAGATCCCCGGTGCGCCCCGGCCGCCCCCGATCGACGCCCAGCACTGCCCGAACCCCACCATCACCGGTCAGATCGGCAGCGCACGAGGGGCGCACGGCCCCGGGAGCGGTGCGGGTGCTGCGGGTCCTGCCGCGGTTGCAAGCGCGGCGGCATCGACCGCCGCCGCCGGGGCGAGCGCGAGCGCAGGCGCAGGTGCCACCTCGGGAAGCGCGAGCGTGAAGACGCTCAGCGACGCCCAGCGTCAGGCTGCCTTCGCGCTGGCCGAGCAGACCGCGAACGGGCCGCTCGCGCAGCCCGTCGTGCCGCTGGTCGTCACCGCCGTGGTGATCGTCGTCGCCGTGTTCGGCCCCTCGCTCGTGGTGCGGCGGAGGCGCAGGTGAGAAAGCTGCTCGCCGCGCTGCTGCTCGGACTGCCGCTCGCCGGCTTGGCCGGGGTGTCGGCGACGGCGGCGCCCTCGCCGGCGCTGTCGGTTTCGCCGCCCGCAAACCTTGTGGACGGCCAGTTCGTGCGCTTGAAGTTCACGGGTTTCCCGCCGTTCAGCGGCGTGGTGTTCGCTCAGTGCACCGCGGCGCCGCTCTCGTTCGGCGCGGATTGCACCGCGGTGAGCACGGTGAACAGCGGCATCACCGGTCCCGGCGGCGGCGGCTTCACGTACAGCCAGGTGTTCGCGGGGAGCGATCCTCTGCTCGCCAGCTCGGACCGCAGCCACTCGATCACCTGCGATGCGACCCACGCCTGCACCCTCGCGGCCTTCACCGCCGCTGACGATCCCGAGACGTGCGGGTGCAACGGGCTGCCCAGCGCCACGTTTGCGCCGCTCACCTTCGCACGCTCGCCGGATGCGTGTCCCACGCCCGGGCCCACCTCGGTGCTCGGGTCGGGCGCCTCGTCCGCGTATCGCGCGATGTTCGGCTGGGAGTCGAGCGTCTGCACCTCCCCGTCGAACCTCTCCGTGGGCTTTGCCGTGCACAACTCCGTCAACGGTGTGGCGGACTTCGAGAACGGGCTGACGGACTTCGGCGTGGTGGGGCCCCTGAAGACGGCGCCGCCGCCCACGTCGCTGACCTACAGGTACGCGCCCATCACGATGTCCGCCCTCGTGCTGGCCTACCGGATATACGACCGCCGTGGGCCGCAGATCACGCACCTGGTCCTGTCGCCGCACATCATCGCGCAGATGTTCACCGGGCAGATCCCCAACTGGAACGCCGACCCGGACATCCAGGCGCTGAACCCCGGGGTGCAGTTCCCGACGCGTGAGGTGACGTTCGCGCGGGCCGAGCATTCTTCCGAGTCCTTCGTGTTCACGTCATGGCTGGCCGCAACGGCCCCCGACGTCTGGGCGACGTGTTCGACCGCTGCAGGATGCGTCCCGCTGGGGCCGCAGGAGATCTTCCCGCCACCGGCCTCGGGGGTCACCGAGGTCACCGGCAGCGAGCTCATGGGGCTCGGGGTGGCCGGCATCAGCCCTCCGTTCGACCAGCAGCACCAGGGCAACATCGGATTCATGGACTCCAGCACGGCCGCGTTCTACGGGTTGCCCACGGTGATCATCGAGCAGAACGACCTCTCTCGCGTGGAGGCGAACACCACGACCGTGTCCAACGCGGTAGCGGACTCCACGGTGGCGGCGGACGGGACTCTGGCCCTCAACGACGACGTGCCCCCGCGCCCCGGCGTGTATCCGATGCCGATGCCCACCTACGTCCTGGCGCCGACGAACACGATCTCGCCGTGCAAGGGGGCGACGCTCGCCGCGTTCCTGAAGTACGCGGTGCAGAGCGGCCAGCAGGCGGCCAACCTGCCCTCCGGATCAGAGTTCGAGTACGCGCCGCTGCCGTCGAACCTGGTGCAGGAGTCGCTCCACGTCGCCGCGCAGATACCGGCGTCCACTCAGTGCGGCTCGACCCCTGCGACCATCCAGACGACGCCGTCCTCGTCGCTGGCGCTGACCCCGGCCTCGCTGGCCCCGCTGCCGGCCGCGACCCCGGCAGCGGCACCGAGGTCCACCCCGGTCGCGGCCCGGGCCGCAACGACGGCCGCAGCCCCCGCCGCGTTCCTCACCGATCAGAGCCCGGCGTTTGTGCTCCCGCTGATCCTGGCGCTCGGTCTGGCCGCGCTGGGCGGCGGGGTCGCGACGCAGGTGATGGCGCGCCGCGAGTCTGCTTCGGCGACGTGACCGCGTGCTGAGCTGGACGTCGCGAATCCTGCTGGTGATCGGAGTGGTCACGCTCAGCTTCGTCGCGTACGAGTTCGTACTGACGGGTCTGCCGCACGACCGCAGCCAGGTGGCGCTGCTCGCGGCGTTCAAGGCCCAGGTCGGCACCACCACCCTCGACGCGCCAGACGCGGTCGCGCCCGAGAGCAGCGCCGTCGCGCTCATCCAGGCTCCGGCGATCGGCCTCGACCAGGTGGTCGTCGAAGGCACCAGCCCGCAGGACCTGCAGTCCGGCCCGGGTCACCTGCAGGGCACCTCGATGCCCGGCGAGTACGGAAACGCGGTCATCGTGGGGAGGCGCACGACGTACGGCGGTCCCTTCTCCGCGCTCGATCGCCTGCGCATCGGCGACCAGGTGCGGGTCACCACGGGCCAGGGGTCGTTCACCTACGTCGTCACGGGTGTGGAGCGGGTGCGCACCGGGGCGAGGAGCCCGATGGGACCGAGCAACGACAGCAGGCTGACGCTGGTGACGTCCGATCCCGCGTTTCTCGCGGCCGACCGTCTCGTGGTCACGGGCAGGCTGCGGGGCGACCCTGCGTACGTCCCGAACCGCCCACCCGTGACCCCGGCGCTCGCGGATCTGGGGCTGACCGGAGACCCGCTCGGGCTGGGCGTCGGACTGCTCTGGGGCGAGCTGCTCCTCGCGGCGATCCTGGTCGCCTGGCGGCTTCGGAACAAATGGCCTCGATCGGTTCTGATCATGCTGGCGGCGCCCGTCATGCTGGGGTTGGGCCTGCTGACCTTCTCCAGCGTGGACCGCTTCCTCCCCGGCACGCTCTGATGACGCGGTGAGATCGCACAGGACCCGGGCCGGGGCGACCGCGTTCCTCTGCGCTCTCGTGTTCGTGGCCACCGGGTGCGGCGGCGCCGGGTCGCCGGCCGCCTCCGAGACGCGCCAGCAGGCGACGAAACCGCTTACCGGAGCCGCTCGCGAAGCCGTGCACCCCGACCCGAACTACGACATGGGCTACACGGTCCTGGTCACCGCCGGTGGGTTTCTGCCGAAGTGGCTCGTCTCCGGCTGCTGCCATCCGATCACGTGGAAGAACGAGACCGGCGCCACGCTGACGGTCGACTTCGACTACGTGGGGGGCGGCTCCGGGCCGATCGCTCCCGGGGACAGCTGGGTGTTCACGCCCACTCACGCCGAGAGCATCGCGTACCACTCGGGCTCCGAGGCGTCGATGTCCGCAGTCGTGCAGGTCCAGCAGACGATCTACCCATAGCCACCGCCGGGCTCTTCGCCGTCCCTTAACCAAATGTGCAGGCTGCGTTCAGCCTCGGTCCACAGACACGAAACCTGGTTTTCGTAGCGTCGAGCTTGCATGAGACGGCGGGTTGCGCCGTTGCCACGGGTTTTGGTTGAGGAGGCGGCGTCTATGAGAAGAGGTCGAATCACGGTCGGCGTTGGCATGGCCGTCGTGGCGGGCGCGCTGACGGCATCGTCGGTCTTCGCGAGCGGAGGCGGCGGGCCGACGGCGGAGAGCATCCTGGGCAGCGGCTCCGACACGACGCAGTTCATGATGTCCCAGCTCGACAACCTGTATCTGTTCAGCCCGGGCTGCGCGCAGATCCCCACCCCCTCGGGACCCACGGCGTGGCTCGACTTCAGCTGTCAGTCGCCCGATCCGTCGGGGACCGTGCACACCGAGAACTACCAGCACGACCAGACGCACGAGGCGTACTTCCTGGGCTCGAGCAACGGCATCAAGCAGCTCTGCACGCAGGGCAGCGCCGGCGTCGCCACGATCAGCTTCGCGCGATCCTCGCGCGCTTCCAAGAGCAGCGACTGCGCCGGGCTCGACTTCGTCGCCTACGCGCTCGACGGCATCTCGTGGGAGGCGAACAACAACAGCCACTCCGGCGAGTTCAACATGAACAACCAGTCCGGGACGTGCAGCGGCTCGGGCTCCGGATCGTTCACCCGTTTCTGCCTGACGCAGGCGCAGCTGCAGGGCATCTTCGTCACCTGCACGATCACCAACTGGCACCAGGTGGGCGGTCAGAATGTGGTGATCAACCCGTACACCCCGCAGTCCGGCTCGGGCACGCGGAGCACGTTCGACACCTTCCTGGGCGGCAGCTCGGACACGTGCATCAACAAACGTCCCGGGACCTACGCGGCTACCCACATCATCCCCGAGAACGCCAACCACGCCATCGCGGCGAACGGCGACACCAACAACGCGATCTTTCCGTTCTCGTTCGGCATCTGGACGGTGCAGGTGCACAACCTGAACAGCTGGACTCTCGGCTCCATCGACAAGGTGTCGCCGTCGCAGACCACGATCGCCAACGGGACATTCCCGTACACGCGCAACCTGTACAACGTGGTGTGCCGGGCCTGCGCCGCGGGCGTGTCCGACACCGAGGTCTTCAACTACGCCGGACCCGACGGCTGGATCTGCAAGCTGTCCACCAAGCACGGGAACGACCCCGTGACCGGCGTCAACTACCGCACCGAGGTCGCCAACACGATCAGGGCCAACGGTTTCGTTCCCGTCCCGCAGGGAGCGATCGGCGGTGGCGATCCCAACTCCGGTTTCTGCCGGCTCTCGACAACCTGACCCGCAGCAGCTCGCATGGGGGGAAGGGCCCGGCGCTCGCCGGGCCCTTCTTCTTTTGCCCGCCGTGCCTACACTCGGCCGCGTGGCCGGGGTGATCATGCTCGTCGTCATCGCGGTGGGGATCGGCGCGCTGCTCTGGTGGGGCGCCCGGCTGCCTCCGACGCGACCCCGGCCGGGGAGCCGCTCGCGCGGGCCGACGTTCATGTCTGTGCACCGAAAGGTGGCGCGTCGCCGCCGCCGGCGGAGCCGCTGACTCAGAGCCTCAGCTCGAGCTCGAGGAAGTGTCCGGTTGCGCTGAATCCGTGGCGGCGATACAGCGCGGCCGACCGCTCGCTCGGGTGGACGGTCACGTAGTCGAGGTCGAGTCGGCGCGCGTCTTCGAGCACCGCCACGACGAGCGCAGAACCGACTCCTCGGTTGCGCAGCGCCGGTTTCACGAACGCGCTCTGCAGCGTGCCCGCTCGGCGTGCCCAGCGGGCCGGGCTGGGCACGCGGTCGGTGACGGCCAGCCACGCCATGCCCGCCGCGGCGCCGTCGACCACGGCGATGAAGGCGCGGTGCGTGTCGTGGTGACCGCCGGTCCAGGCTCGCAGGCGTTCCTCGAACTCTCGCCGCTCCATCTCCGGCGTTCCTCCCCACTCCTCGACCCGCCAGTGCCACGCGAGCGCGGCGAGCGCGGCGTGATCGCCCTCGCCGGCGCGGCGGACGTCGACCGTCACGTCATGGCCTCGGCCCGAGGCGCCGGACCGGGGTGATCAGCCCTCGTCGTACGGCGCCGGGCTGCGGCTCCGTTTGGCCAGCCACGCTGCGGCCGCCACGGAGGCTGCGCCGGTGGCGAGCAGCGCGGGGCTCCCGTCCGGCACGTTCGGGGGCGCGACGGGGCCGGGAAAGTTCGCGCCCGTCTCCATGTGGCACTGAGCGAAGCTGGTCTCGGGGAGCACCACCTGCGCGGACGCGAGCGCCGGAGGCGTCGCGAACGGCGGCGCGCCCGACGCCACCAGGCAGTCGCCGAGATGGTTGGCGTTGGCGTCCCGAAACGTGAGCGCGGGAAGATTCCACTTGCGTTGAATTGTCGCCAGCCACGACGTGTGGTCGTACACGGTGTGCGACACGAAGCTCGCCTTCGCGTACGGCGACACGATCACGGCGGGCACGCGGACGCCATAGATCGTGTAGTCGTCCCCGTACGTCGACTGTCCTTGGGCGACCTGCGGGTGCGTGCCGTCGCCCGGGCTCAGCGCCACGGGCGGTGGCACGTGATCGTAGTAGCCACCGTGCTCGTCGTACGTGAACACCAGCAGCGACCGCGACCACGCGGGCGAGCCCAGCAGCGCCTGCACCACGAGGTCGACGAAGTACTGGCCGGCCTGGATGTCCTGCGGGTTCTCCTCGCTCGCGAACTCGTAGTCGCTCTCCACCAGGACCACCGGGGGAAGCGCGTTCGCCTGGCACGCCACCTGGAAGTCGGCCGCCGTGAGATTGGGCGACGCGTGCGGTCCGACGAAGTGGCTGGCGTCGGACGTGACGATGCTCGGATAGAAGAGGCCGGGCGTCGGTAGGTTCGTGTAGTAGCTCGACCAGCCGATGCCGTAGTGGTCGAGCACCTGAAAGATGTGTCCGTTCGGCGGCGTCACCATCGGGGGCGGCGTGTCCGTGCTGATGAGGCCGGCGGCCGTCGCGGCTATCAGGAACACCCGGTTTGGATACGTCTGGCAGAGCGTCGACGAGAAGTAGCGGTCGCAGACCGGAAACTGCGATGCGAGCGAGTAGTAGAAGGGCAGCTGGGTCTCGTCCCAGTACCCGACCGCCTCTTCGCTGCTCTGCCGCAGGAACCCGTCCATGGCGCCGCCGTCGTACGAAAGGTGGCTGGAGTCCCAGCTCTGCGACACGCCGAGCGGCTGGCACGCGTCCGGCATCGGAAACGCGCGAAACGTGCTGCCGTGGGGGTCGGTCTGCGTGGTGGTGGGCCGGCCGTCCGCCTCCAGCGACGGCCAGCCGTCGACCTGCCCGCTGCGAGCCCCGACGTGCCACGGCAGCATGCCGAAGTAGTTGTCGAAGGAGTGGTTCTCCATCATCACCATGATGATGTGGTCGATGTTGGCCAATTCAGGAGCGAGGTCGGGCTGCGGCACGCCGACGGGACGGCCGGGAAAGGGAAGCGATCCGGGCTGGCGGAGCGCGCCCGCAGCGGCCGCGGAAGTTAGCCTGGTTCCCAGTCCGGCGTCGAACGGCAGCGAGGCCCCCAGCGCGACGCCCGCACCCAGCTTGAGAAAGTCCCGCCGTCGCAGCGGCCGGGTCAGAAGACCGCGTGTGCTCACTCTCGTCCTCGAAACGGCGGCCGACGCCGCCGGCGCGCCCAGGGTAGCCGTTCACTCGTCAGGCGCGGGTTGCGCACGGTGCGGCGCGACGTGCGAGCCCGCCGCCCGGCGACATCCAGATGGCAAGATGCCCACCCATGCGATACCGGCACCTGGGTCGTTCGGGGCTCGAGGTGAGCGTCCTCTCGTTCGGATCGTGGGTCACCTTTGGCCCGCAGCTCGCCGGAGATACCGCGCGCGCGTGCCTCGCCGCCGCCTACGACTCCGGGGTCGTCTTCTTCGACAACGCCGAGGTGTACTCGCGCGGCCGCTCCGAGACGATCATGGGCGAGGCGATCGCCGGTCTCGGCTGGCCGCGCAACAGCTACTCCATCTCGAGCAAGTACTACTGGGGCATCGAGAACCGGGTCAACATGCGCAACACGTTGAACCGCAAGTACCTCCTGCAGGCGGTCGACGGCTCGCTCGAGCGCCTCGGTCTCGATTTTCTCGACCTGATCTACTGTCACCGACCGGACCCCGAGACGCCGATCGAAGAGACCGTGCGCGCGATGCACGACATCATCGCGTCGGGCAGGGCGCTGTACTGGGGCACGTCGGAGTGGAGCGCCGCGTCGATACGCGAAGCCTGGGACATCGCGGACCGCCACCACCTTCACAAGCCCCTGATGGAGCAGCCCGAGTACAACCTGTTCAGCCGCTACCGCGTGGAGCAGGAATACGCGCCGCTCTACGAGAGCATCGGCTTGGGATTGACGGTCTGGAGCCCCCTGGCCTCGGGCCTGCTGAGCGGGAAGTACCTCGACGGCGTTCCTCCGGGGAGCCGCGCGACGCTGCCGGGGTACGAGTGGCTGCGCGATCGGCTCACCGACCCGGAGTCCAATCAGAAGGTGAGGCAGCTGAAGGTGATCGCCGACGAGCTCGGCGCGACGCTGTCTCAGCTGTCGCTCGCGTGGTGCGCGGCGAACCCGCACGTGTCCACCGTGATCACCGGGGCGAGCCGCGTCGAGCAGGTGGCCGAGAACCTCGCGGCGGTCGACGTCATCGACCGCCTGACGCCCGAGGTCATGCAGCGGATCGACGCGATCTTCTAGCGCTCCCGCGCCGCCTGCGCAGCACGAACAGCAACCCGGTCGCGGCGGCGGGGCCGGCGACGAGCGCGATTGCCCCCTCGGGCACGCTGCTGCCCGGGCTGCCGGTCCCCGAGATCGCACCCAGGTTGCCGCCCTGGCGTGAGCCCGCGTTGAACGCCTGCACGTCGAACGACAGCGGCGTGCTCGGGCAGCCGGTGAGGGTGATCGTCTCGAGCTGCCCGGCCGCGCTCGCCGGCTGCGGCGTGTACACGCATCCGTTTGCGTTGGCGGGACCGGCGAGCGTGGCCTGCGGCCAGTTGAAGTCGTCGATCGGCCCGCTCGACGAATAGCGCACCTCGTACCCGCTCGCGTTCCCGCAGAAGAGGTCTCCGTGCGGCGCCGTGAACGTGAGCGTCACCGTCGCGCCGGACTGCGTGACGTGGAGGTCCTCGATCGTCGCCGGGACCCCCGCGTCGGTGCCGAAGTTCCCCGTGTCCCACACGTCGTGCTTGTAGCGCGGCCAGCTGGCCCCGCTGCACGCCGGTGCGGTGGTCTCCCACAGGAACAGGGTGCCCTCGCGGGTCAGCGACGCCACCTTCTGGTGTTGATCGGTGCCGACGGTTCCGACTCCCGGTGTCGCGATCGTCCAGCCACCCGTGTTCTTGCTCCAGCCGGGGAGCTCCACCCCGGCGGCCGTCACGGCGCGCAGGTCACTCGTCGCGCTCCCCTCGACGACCTCCTGCGCGCCGGTGCCGCTCAGGTCGGCGATCGCCGGGCCGGTGAGGAACTGCAGGTCGTTGACGAAGTGCGGGAACCCGGCGTGCGGGTGCGGCTCGCCGTTGGGGGCGACGCCCGCGAGCGACCAAGCGGTCACCGCGTCCTGTGCGCCGAGCTGGTGGTCGGTGAGCACCACGTCGGCGGACCGGACGATGCCGGCGGTCGGCGCGACCAGGACGAAGTCGCCGGTACCGGTGAGGTCTCCGAACGCTGCGTTGCCCACCGCCTCGAGGTAGGGCGAGTCCGTCGTGTTGCCGCCGCTGCTCACGCCGTTGGTGTCGAGCACGCGGTCGGCAGACCGGCCGCTCGAGTTCACGCCCTGCCCGTAGCACGACCTGCCGTCACCGGCGAAGATGTACGGCGGCCCGTCGGACGTGAACACGCCCACGCGGTCGCCCGCCGTCGCGTCGCCGGGACACGACAGGTCGGCGGCCGGCATGATCGCGGGCGGCGTGTCGACGCCGGAGCCGACGTAGGGCAGCAGCTCCTCGTCGAACTTGACCACCTTCACCGGCCAGTTGCACACGTACGCCTGCGTGGGCACGCCGTGGCCCGCGCCGTTGCAGCTCTGCGCCGCGTGGTCGGTGCCGTCGCTGTACACCGCGTACACGCGCCCGTTGCCCGAGTTGAAGACACCGCTGGTGCCCAGCGCCGCGAACGTCGCGTTGTAGCTGTCGAGCGACGCGTTGAGGCCGCCGTCCTGCGCCGCGGTGTACTCCTCGTTGCGTCCCACCACGATCTCCTTGTGCCCATCGCCGAGCAGGTCGGCGACCGCCGGGCTGGAGACGATCTTGGTGCCGTACGGGATGCTCTGATCGAAGTGCACGCGGTCGGTTCCCGCGTCCACCGAGCTCACGTACTCGGGAGCCTGGAGCAGCACGGGGAACCCGGGCCGCGCCTGACCGTTGGCCTGCCACACGTAGAGGTGCCGGTCCAGCCCTCCCGCGATGATCTCCAGCCTGCCGTCGTTGTCGAGGTCCGCGAGCGCGGGTCCGGGCAGGAAGCCGAACTGCACCCTGTTCTGCTGGTCCCGGTTGAAGTCCGGGGGCGCCCCCTGGCGCGAGAACGCGAAGTTCTCGTGGGCGGGGAAGCCCGGGCGCAGGCAGGGCGCTGACCGCCCGAGCCCGGCGCAGTACGACGTCGACATCTCGTACGCGTAGACGTAGCCGGCGAGGTCGGTGAACACGATCTCCTGTTTGCCGGTGCGGTCGAGGTCTCCGACCGCGGCGCTGCCCAGCACGGCCGAGTAGCTGTGCTGCATGACGGCCGAGATGGTCGGGTCCTGGTACGCCGGCTCGCGCGCGCGCTCCGTGCACGCCGCGCCCGAATCCGGTGGTTGGCTGTCGCAGAGTGGTGTCGAGTGCACCGGGAATCCGGGCAGCTCGCCGCCGTCCGCGCGCAGCGCGTGCACGAGCCCGCTCGAGGTTGCGAACACGAGCTCGTTCTGGTTGTCGCCGAAGAGGTCCGCCATGAGCGGGGAGCTCGCGCCGTCGGTGCTGTAGCCGAACTGGTCGGCCAGCTGCTTCGGAAAGCCGGCCACCGGCGCGCCATTGCCGGTGATCGCGTCGCCGGTGTCGTGCTGCGCCTGCAGCGAGCGGCGATCCTCGCCCGCGCGACCGTTGTTGTCGGTCGCCTGCACGCGCACGGTGAACGTGTACTCGTCCCAGCTGTTCTGGCAGCTCGCGGGATTCTGCGTGTACGGCGGCGCCTGCCAGTCGGTCTGGTCGCCATTCGGGTCGACGGTGTGCGTGCCGCACGCCGGCGTGACCCCGGGCACGGCAGGCATCACGGCGGCGATCTGCGCCGCGCTCAGCGTGGCGAGTGTTCCGTCGACCGGAGCCGTCTGGGTCGGGCTGGTGAAGACGGTCGTCCAGTCGCTCTCGTGCGGCTGCACGCCGTAGGCGATCTGCACGCGGTACGTGAAGCTGCTCGCACGCGTCGCGGCGACGCGGCCCGTGATCGCGTAGGAGCCGCCGCCGGGGTCGAGGTTGCCGAACCAGCGCGGCGACGTGATGTCCACCTCCGGCGGGATCTCCCCGGTGAGCACGGCCCGGACCATGCAGCTGGCGTTGACGCGGCCGTACCCGAAGTACTGGTCCCATCCACCGATCGAGAAGAAGCGCGAACCGGCGTTGGTGGATCCGAAGTAGTTGTGCGGCAGGCCGGGTGGGTCGGTGGTCACGCGCGTGCAGCCGCTCGTCGAGTCGGCGGGCGCGTCGCCGCGACCCACGGGCGGAGAAGCGTCCTCGAAGTCGACGTCGTCGGCGGTCATGGTGACGACCTGCTTCACCTCGTTCGGGGATATGTCGACGCCGTCGGGAAACCCGGCAGACGGCGGCGCGTACTGGTGCATCAGCCCCCTGTCGGCGAGGTCGCGCGCGATGGAGTAGACGAGGCCGACCATGCCGGCGGATTTGCCCGTCGCCTCCGAGCTGCACGCGGAGGACGGCACCGAGACGTCGATGTGCCCGCCGTAGTTGGTGCAGCCGTCGAGGCTCAGGTACGTCTTGCCGATGCCGGTGAGCTGGAACTGCTGCAGCTGCGACGGGATCGGCGCGGTGCCGTGCGCGTCGTCGATGCGCAGCGAGTTGACGATCAGCGTGTGGTTCTCGCTCGACGCGGGCTGGTTGTGGTGGCCGGCCTCCTCGTCGGCGGCGCTCGCGACCACGGTGACGCCGTGACGGTACGCGTAGTCGATGGCCGCCTGGTTGAGCGCTGAGTTGTTCAGCGTGCCGAGCGCCTCCTGCACGATGTTCACCCGGTTGTCCGTGGCGTAGAGGACGGCCTGGGCGAAGTCGTTGACGTCGGCGATGAAGGAGTCGCCCACCTTCAAGGGCACCACCATGCAGCTGGGGCACGTGCCGATGTTGTTGCCGTTGTTGGCCTCGGCGTTGGAGTCCCTGGCCTCGCCCGTGCCGTGGTGGTAGTTGGGTTCGTCGTAGGGATCGTTGGTGTGCTCCATGAAGTTCCAGCCGGCGATGTCGTGCGCGAAGCCGTTGCCGTCGTTGTCGACGTCGAACGTCCCGTTGTCGCACGTCGTCGTGCCGTCTGCGGCGAGCACCAGGTGTCCCAGCGCTGTGCCGCCGGGGTCGGTGGCGGCGTCCCAGCACGTGAAGACCTCGATCAGGTCCTCGGGAGTGAAGAGGCTCTTCCCCGCGCCGCCGCAGTTGGTGCAGAAGTAGGCGTGGTTGGGCGGGTTCACGCGCGGATCGGCCGCGTAGTCCTGCAGGTTGAACACGCCGTCGCCGTTGGCGTCGTAGCACCTCGGAAATCCCGGTGAGGCCAGCTTCTGCGTTCGCGGAGGCAGCGTCACCCCTGTGCACGAGCTGCCCCCCTGCGCGTTCTCAGGCGGGGGCAGCTCCGCCCAGTTGAGCGCCACCTTGTTGCGCAGGTCGCCCATGTCGCTGTAGTTGTTCCACTCGATGCCGCTGTCGAGCACGGCGATGTGGATGTCGGGACGGCCGGTGGTGACGTCCCACGCCCTGTCGATGGTGGGGCCGATGACGCCGCCCAGTTCCTGCGCGCTGAGCACGCCGCCGTTGACCGTGGGATCGACCCTCCCGCTCATGTGGTAGTCGTTGCAGTCGAGGTCGTTGGGCGCGTTCGTCGTGGCCGCGTTGCAGTCGATGGCGCCGGTCCCGGTGCCGGGGGCGCCCGAGTAGAGGTAGCTCTGATAGGCATAGGGATCTGCCTGTCCGGTCGACGACGGCCAGGGCATGTCGGCCATCGCCGTCACCGGCGCGAATCCCGCCACCAGCGCAAGGACACAGAGAGCCGGCTTCACGCGCACCGCACCCTCCTCCTCCTCCGCAGCGCGTATGCGAACGCGCCGAGCAATCCCGTGAGCAGGAGCAGCGGGGTCCAGGGCGCGTCCGGGGTGGCCGTCGGAGCGCCCAGGTCCGCGAACACGTCGAGCCAGTGGCGCGTGCCGTCGGCGTCGATCCAGCCGCGCGTGTTGCGATCGGGGCCGGCCGGTTGCGCGCGACCCGAGAGCGACATCCACTCGAACGGCGTGATCACCGCACCGCCGTCGAGCTGCACCGCGACGGCCGGTCCGCCCGGCGAGAAGGCGGTGTTCACCTGGCAGCCGATTGACCCGGGTTTACCCTGCGGGTCTCGGGACAGCACGCCGCCGGGGAGGACGTAGCGGCCCTGCTCGATGTCCTCCGGTGGGCGCTGCGAGCCGCTCAGGCTGTCCAGCAGCGTCACGGCCGCGCTGCCGATCGCGTCGGAGGCGTCCGAGCTCGCCGACTCCGAGTCGTCGGAGTGCCCGCAGCCGAAGCGATCAGTGGCGTCCCCGGAGGGGTTGGTGGCGGGGTACTCCCCCGGCACGCCGATGCCGTTGCCGCACGGAAAGATGTAGCCGACCATGTCCTCGGCCAGCCCGTCGAGGAAGCGGTACGCCGTGTGCATGTGGGGCATCAACCAGGGCGGGAGCGCGTACGGGTTGCCGGTGGCGCACGTGACGGTCGGTGCAGCCGCGCCACCGCAGTCACCGCTGCTGTTGGGATCGGGACAGGGCATGTCCTCTGGCCCGAGGAAGCTGCGTAGGTACGTGAACGGGAACACCTCGCCGGGCAGCGACACGAATGTGCCGTCGCCGATCTGGAAGGCGGCCACCTGGCTCTTGAGGTAGGTCGCGGTGGTGCTGCCGTTGGGCGGCACCGGAACCGGCACCGTGCACGCCGGGTCGGCGTAGCCCGGTCTGGCGCTGAACACTCCGGCGATGCCGCCCGCGATGAACAGCCCGTTGGTGACCTGGAAGCAGATGTCCGCGCGGGACGCCGCGATGTCGGTGGTCGACGACTGTGCCCCGGCGCTCAGCGCGGTCTCCACCGCCTGCGCCATCTGGGTGCCCAACGCGACGTCCTCCGTGTAGTAGCCGAGCGGCACCTCCGTCGACTGGTTCGCGTCGAACAGCGTCCGGCAGCCGGCCGGATGGCCGGCGTCGACGAACTGCTGTGGCGTACGGTCGACGGGCGCCGGGAGCACCTGCGGTGTCTCCACGCTCCCCACCGACCCCGCCATCTCGATCGCCACGCCACCGGCGTCGGACTCCAGCTGATGGCGCATCCAGAACGGCCAGTCGGCGCTGAGCCACAGCTTCTCCTGGTCGAGCGTCGTCGGCGTGGGCGCGTTCGGATCCTGCGCCATACCGCCGTTGAAGCCGAGCGTCTCGGCGTGCTGGCTCACGTCGGCGAGCGTGGCGATCACGCCGCCGCCGGCCACGCTCCGGGCTTGCAGCACGGGCACGGCCTGGTCGTCGACGAACGGGTACGAGGACCAGCACTGACGGAACGTCGCGGGTTCGAGCGCCTCGCCGTACGTCAGCGTGGCCGGCTGCAGCGCGGCGTACGCGTTGACGACCGCCTGCGCGGCGCTGTGCTCCATGAACGCGATCCAGTAGGGGTTCGCGCTCGACGTCGCGGGGCTGACGCCGTACAGGCCGATGTTGTCGGGCGCCGACTCGTCGTGCGTCGACGAGATGTAGACGTCCGCGGCGGAGAGGCTCGCGCCGGCCGGGAGCATCTGCCCGACCATCTGCCGGATCGCGGCGAGGTAGACGTCGAACGCTCCCTCGTCGTCGAGGACCTCGAGCGCGATCGTGCGCGCGCCGTTGGACACGACCAGCGCGCGCGCGCCGACCGCGTCGGCGACGCGGTCGTAGTACCGCGGTGCGTTGCCGCCCCCGCCGATGAAGTTGCCGTCCCAGCGCCCGTCGGCGTTGCAGTCGAGGAACGGGTCGCCGGCGTCGTAGTGACCGGTCGCCTGCTGATCGGTGTACGGCTCTTCGAAGGCGAAGAGCCGCCTGCCGGTGAACGCCGTCGGCCCCACCGGCAGACAGCCCGAGGCGGGATCGACGAACCCGTTGGGCGGCGGTGTGCAGTTGTTGGCGGCGGGCGTCCCGTCAGGCCCGCAGTAGGGCGTGTAGCTGGCCACGGCCGCGCCGGCCGAGAACGCGCCCGCCGCTTTCGCTGTGAGCGTCGCAGCCCCCGTCCACGGGCCGACGGAGGGCCCCGCCACGGCGACCGCGAGCAGTGCGAGATGGGCCGCTCGTCGATCCCTTCCGAACATCGGTCGCGAAATGGTAATTGACCGGCGTGTCAAAAGTCCCGGCGGCTCGTCGCCGCCCGGCTCAGCGACGTTGTGAGGGCCTCAGGTGATCGTGATGTGCCGCGTGCGAGACGCGACGACCCTGTTGCCCTGCACCACGGCCCACGTGACCGTGTACGTGCCCGTGCACTGTGGCGCCATGATCTGATCCTTCAGGGTGAACCGCTGGTGGGGGGCCAGATTCACCGGCAGCGGGTCGATCGCCGGAGCGAAGCACGATCCGGGCGCGACCTGCCTGCCCTCGAGCGTCAGGGATTGCGCGCTGCCGGTGCAGTTGAGGACGACGGCCACGGCGTCGAAGGTCGAGCCCGACGGCGCCGACCGAGGCGCGTACAGGTTCTCGCGGACGACGGCGCCGGAGGCGCACTGCGACGCCTTGTGTATGGGGGTGGCCTGCGCGGCCTGCGCGGTGCTCGCCAGGGATATCCCGAGGACGCAGGCGAGAACCGGTGCCATCCCACGACGCTTCATTTCGATGACCTCCAGCGGTTCACATGCTACTCGCGCCCCAGACTGCGCCTCCACGCAGGGGCGCCTTAACTCGCGCATAGCCTGAGCACAACGGGGCAACCGTTACCGTGCGCGCGCAGTGAAGGTGACCAGGCGGCAGCTGCTCAAGGGTGGCGCGGCGTTCGGCGCAGGCGCCGCGACGGGGCTCCTCTCTCCCGCGGCCCTCAAGGCGCTCGCCGCGCCCGCCGCACCCGGGCGGATCACCGACATCGACCATGTGGTCATCCTGATCCAGGAGAACCGCAGCTTCGACCACTACTTCGGGACGTATCCAGGGGTTCGCGGCTTCGCGGATCCGCACGCCATCCCCGGCGTCTTCGCGCAGGCGTTCAGCAAGAACACCGGCGTTGCGCCGCTGGGCCGCGTCCTCCCCTACCACCTGGAAACGAGCTCCACCGGCATGGGCGAGTGCACGCCCGACCCCACGCATTCGTGGGGCGCGCAGCATCAGTCGTGGGACTCCGGCGCCATGGACCAGTGGGGCGTCGCGCATGCCGGCGACACCGACTGGAGCTTCATGGGCTACTACGACCGCGGTGACCTGCCCTATTTCTACGCGGTGGCGGACGCGTTCACGCTGTGCGACGCGTACCACTGCTCGGTCCTCGCTTCGACGACGAGCAACCGCGTCTACTCGGTGAGCGCGTGGCTCGACCCGCTGGGCATGGCCGGTGGCCCGGTGCAGTCCACCATCTCGTGGAATCCCGGCAACCGCGGGACCCTGAGCTGGACGACGTATCCCGAACGGCTGACGGACGCCGGGATCAGCTGGATCGCGTACAGCAGCCCGGACGCGGACAGCCAGGAGAACCCGCTCGTCGACTTCAAGCAGTTCTATCCGGGCAACCCGGGGTTCGTGCCGTCGTACACGGACGCCGTCTTCGGGCACACGTACGAGGACTTCCTCGCCGACGCGGCGGCGGGCACCCTGCCCCAGGTCTCCTGGGTGCTGACCTCGATCGTCGAGGACGAGCACCCCTCGGGGGCCCCGATGGAGGGCGAGTTCGCGCTGCAGGCGGTGATCAACGCGCTCGCGTCCAACCCCCTCACTTGGCCGAGGACCGCGCTGTTCTGGACGTACGACGAGAACGGCGGCTTCTTCGACCACGTCGCGCCGCCCGTGGCGCCGCCGGGAACCCCGGGCGAGTTCGTGGGCGCGGATCCGATCGGCCTCGGCTTCCGTGTGCCGATGCTCGTCGTGTCGCCCTTCAGCAAGGGCGGCTTCGTGTGCCGCGACACGTTCGACCACACATCGCTGCTGCGCTTCGTGGAGACGCGATTCGGGGTCGAGGTGCCCAATCTCACCGACTGGCGCCGGTCGGTGACCGGTGACCTCACCAGCGCCTTCAACTTCGCGGCGCCAGACGCGACGCCGGCGTCGCTGCCGCTGGCAGCCCCGATGAACCTCGCCGACCACCCGGAGTGCGCCTACGAGGAGGTTCAGATGAACCCCTCCCCGACGCCGTCGCAGCAGGCGATGCCGGCCCAAGAGCCGGGGGCGCGGCCGTCGCCGTCGGGGCCGGTGGCGCCGGTCGTGACCCCGGAGTCGCCGCTCACCGCGGTGGAGCTCGCGACCGGCGCCGCAGCGATCGCGGGGGCCTGGTGGCTGCGCCGCGCGGCGTCAGGCGATCGGGAACAGGGTCAGGTCAGGGCTCGATCCGACCTTCGCTGAGCACGAGCACGCGCTCGCTGAGCTCGCCGAGCTTGCCGGGTTGGCCGGCGGTCACGAGCACCGCCACGCCGGCGTCCGCCAGATTGCGGAGCTGCCAGGCCACGCCGGTCGCCTCGGCGTCGTCGAGGCCGGCGGTTGGCTCGTCTGCCGCCACGACGGCCGGCCTGGCCGCCGCCAGCCTCAGCACCGCGACGCGCTGACACTGCGCTCGAGTCAGGTCCTTGGGTGAGGAGTCCACATGGCGGGCGGGCAGGCCGGCGCGCGCGAACAGCTCCTCGGCGACGCGATGCCGTTCGGTGGTGGACCGAGGCTGGATAACGCCGACCGCGCAGGCCGCCTCCGTGACGGTGCGCCAAAGCGGCCAGACGGGGTCGAGGCTCGCGGTCGGGTCCTTGAAGAGCGGCAGGGCGTAGCCACGGCGCGGGGGGCGCAGCCGCCATCCCAGCCAGGTGCGTCGCCACGCGGGCAGTCCGCCGTAGAGCACGACCCCGGACGTCGGCCGGTCCAGGGCCGTCAACACACGAACCAGCGTGGTCTTGCCGGCCCCGGGCGCGCCCGAGACGACCGTGACCTCGCCAGCGGCGACTGTCAGGTCGAGGCCGCGCAGAACCTGGCGCAACGCACCGTCGAGACGGTAACGCTTCGTGAGGGCCCGGGCGGCCAGCGCCGCAGCCTCAGCCTCCACGTGCGGAGCCTCAGCGGCCCGCGAGCCAGTCGAGCGCCTGCTGTCGCGCGCCGAAGTAACCGGTGGGGAAGAGGCCGGGCGGCTCCAGCGCCGGTACCGACCCGATCATGAGCACGCCCGCCGGCATGTGGAAGGCGAAGCGCTGGATGCCCGCGGCGTTGTAGCACGGAATGATGTTCGCGTCGCGCCATTCCGCGTCGAGGTGCGCGGGGTCCATCAGGAAGCCGGTTCCATCGACCAGCGCGCCGCCCCGGCGTGCACGCTCGGCGTGTTCAGCGAATGTCGCGAGCGCCTGTTTGAAGTCGTCGCCCGTCATCGCCGCCGTGCTGTCGAACCAGCGCAACTCCAAGAGGTCGAGCTGCGGGCGATCGAGAATTTCACCCCAGCGATCCTCGTGGGCGACGCGGCAGCCACTCATCGGTTTCCTCCGCCGCGCGCTGCCGCTTCGGCTGCTCAGGCGCGCTTCGGCAAGGCTACGCCTGGATTGGCACCGTCTGTGACGGTCGACTAGGACGCGGAACGGGTGCGAGCCCTGCGCGCCTGAGCGACCAGGCGACCGCGGTGAGCGCGCCGTTCGCGCTCGTCCCTATCGGTGCGGATCCATTCCGGCGTTATCTCGTACATCATTTCAGTCCTCGATGTTCGAGACCGCCTGGCGCGGTCTCACTTCTTTCAACGTGTACAGGAATAACGCAGAAAACCCTTGCTGCGTTACGGTCTGCGCCGCGCTGTTGTCGCAGAAAGCGGCTCATCACAACGCATCACAGCGCGTTGGAGACCCGACTCGCTCAGTGTATCAGAAGGCGTTTGCAATCGAAATGCACGGCGTGCAGTGCGACGTTTGGCAAGCGCCTGCGCGTGACGAGCGGTGGGCGTCAGCGCGCGGTCGGCGCCGCCAGCAACCACGGCAACGCCTCACTCATCGGCCGGAGAAGCGTTTCGCGATGTTCCGCGTCCAGCTCCGGTGACGCCGCGAGCGCGAGCGCTGCGCCGAGCAACGCGGTCTCCGCCTTGTGCCCGATCTCTCCGTGCTCGACCCGCCACGCGACCAGCGGAGTTCCTCGCTCGGTCAACCCCAGGAGCTCGTTGCGCAGCTCGTCCCACTCCTCGGTTCGTCCGGTGGCCTCGACGATGTGCAGCGCCGCGCGCTCGGCGGCGTGGTACCGCTCGTGCATGCCACCTGCGAAGTGATCCCAGCCGGCCGCCACGCGCTCCACACCGGCGGGCGAGAGCGTCCGGCTGTCCTCGAGCAGGCGCTCGATCGGTGTCTGGCCGGGTCGCTGCCCGTATCCCTCGACGTCCACTTCACACCTCCGCAACGGGCCAGGGTCCAGGAGGCGCCACCATACGTCTCCTGCCCCCTGCGGCGTTGGTCGGATCAGGCGGCGGCGTGGCGCTGGGAGAGGCCCGCGTACACGCCCGCGAGACGGTCGACGTTGGAGCGAAGCGCGTAGTGCTTCTCCACGCGCGCCCGTGCGCGCCTGCCGAGCGCCGCGCGCAGCGCACGGTCGTCTCCGAGCCGTCGCAGCGCGTCGCTGAGCGCAGGCTCGAGCGGGTACACCGGCAGCAGCACGCCGGCGTCACCAAGCGCCGCCCCATCCTCACCGGCGCTGGTGGCGATCACCGCGGCGCCGGCCGACATCGCCTCGAGCAGCGACAGTGAGAGCCCCTCCGCCGTCGACGGCAGCACGATGATGTCGGCGCGCTGCAGCAGCTCCAACCTCGCCGTCGAGTCGCTGACCATGCCCAGCACGCGTACGTTGGGATGACCCTCGGCGAGGCGCCGGATCCTGCGTGCCTGCGACCCGGTCCCCGCGATGATCAGCTCACGCTGACGCGGCCACCCCAGACCGACGAACGAGCGCACCAGGGCGGCGACTCGCTTCTCCGGGTCGAGGCGGCCGATGTACACGACGGTCAGGGCGTCGTCGTCGCGCGGAGGCGCGTCCTCCGGCGCGGGCCTGATCGCGGCCACGTCGATGCCGTTCGGGATGACCTCGACGCGCTCCGCGCTGCAGCCGCAGTCCACCAGGAGCCGTCGCTGCTCGTCGCTCAGCGCGATGCACCTGTCGAACTGCGCGAGGTGACGGGCGTGAAAGCGGTACAGGCCACGCAGCACCCGTCCGCGTGCGCTGCTCGACGCCGCGTAGGGCAGGTGCACGGTCGCGACGGCCGGGATCCCCCGCCGCGCGGCGACCTTTCTGATCGCCGCCTCGAGAAGGGAGAAGCTGATGGAGACGTGCACGATGTCCGGCCGGAACCGGTCCAGCTCGTGTTCGACGCGGGCGAGCGACCCCGGCAGCGAGACGGTGACCGTCTTGAACCGGTAGGCGCTCAGCTGCACGTGGTCCGGCGACGGTGCGACCGTTCCGTCGCCCTGGTGCGAGAAGAACTGCGTGGTGATCCCGCGGTCGGAGAGCGCCGTGACGATCGAGTCGCTGTACGCGCTCAGACCGTCGGCGCGACCCCCCGAGGCGTGGCCGAACCAGGCGATCCGCATTCCGGACACGTCGCTCGCGTCCGGCGATGGGTCGGTGTCGTATGGCCGCAGCGCGGCCAGGTCGCTCGCGGTCGTGGGGAGGGCTCCCTCCTGCGTCTTCCGGGCAGGCTGTGCGGACTGTACCGGGCGGCTAGAGGTGTGCGTGCGCCTGGTCTCGTGGCGCGGCGCGGCGGGCCACCTCGCCGATGACGAGGACTGCCGGTCCGGACGGAGCCATCGCCTCCACGACGTCGGCCAGCAGCGCGACCGTCCCGGCGGTCACGCGCTGCTCGGGTCCCGAAGCGGATGCGACGAGCGCTGCAGGCGTGTCCGCTCCCTTGAGCCGCGCTACCCGGGCGCAGACCTCGCGGAGGTGACGCACCGGCATGAGCACCACGAGCGTCTCCGCGGACCTCGCCGCCTCGTCGACGCGTCCGTTCAACCGCCCGTCGCGGTCGTGCGCGGTCACCACCGTCACCGACGAGGCGAGGCCACGTTCGGTGAGCGGGATGCCGGCGAGCGCCGGCGCGGCGGTGGCGGAGCTCACCCCGGGCACGATGGTCACCGCCACTCCCGCCGCCGCGAGCGCGTCCATCTCCTCCGCGGCCCGCGCGAACAGCAGCGGGTCGCCGCCCTTGAGCCGGACCACGGAAGAGCCCTCGCGTGCCGCCGCGATCATGCCGCTGACGATGTCGCCGACGCGCGCGCTCGGCCGCCCGGCGCGCTTGCCGACGTCGACGATGCGCGCAGAGGTCGCGCAACACTGCAGGACGCGAGAGTCGATCAAGGCGTCGTGGAAGACCACGTCGGCCGAGGCCAGAGCGTCGCGGGCCGCGAGCGTGAGCAGCTCCGGGCTGCCGGGTCCGGCACCCACCATGCAGACCCGGCCCTGGGCGGCAGCGCCGAACGGTTCCGCGAGCTCGTGCGCGAGCGCGCTCGCATCCTCGTACTCCCCGTGGCGGAGCATCGCGCGCACGTCCGGTTGGAGCAGGCGCCGGAACGCCCGCTTCTGCAGGGCGGGCTCCGCTCCGGCGCGGCGCAGCCGCTTGCGCACCCAGCCGGTGAGCGAGGTGAGCTGACCCCACTCCTCGCCGATCTCGTGCTCGAGCCGCCGGCGCAGCGCTGCCGCGATGAACGGGCTCTCGCCCGACGTGGACACCGCCACCTGCAGCGGTCCCCGTCGCACCAGCGCCGGCGATGAGAACGAGCACTGGTCCGGCTGATCGAGCGTGTTGATCAGCGTCCGCGTCTGCTCCGCCTCGGCGGCGACGCGTGCGCGCAGACGGGGTTGGGGCGCCGTGTTGATCACGAGGAAGGCACCGTCGAGGTCGCCGCCCGCGAACTCGCGATCGCGCAGCTCGACGGCGTGCGCGTCCGCCAGCGCTCGGATGCCGGGGACAGGGTCTGAGCCCACCACGACGACGTCCGCGCCGCGCTCGAGCAGCAGCCGCACCTTGTCGTGCGCTGCGGTCCCGGATCCGACCACGACGCAGCGGCGTCCGGCGACGGTGAGCGCCACCATCAGCGGCGGTTGAGCGGCGGAGGGCGCCGTCATGCGACGCCCGCCTCGGCGGGACGGCCCGCGGCGGACGTGCGGTGACACCAGTCACCGAACGACTCCCCATCGCGTCGCTCCGCGGCGAACGATGAGAGCAGCGGACGCAGCACAGCGGTGACGTCCTCCAGGCGCACCGAGGGCGCGAACAGCTCGTTGAGCCGGGTTCCCTGCGGGTCGCCGCCCACGAACACGTCGTACTTTCCGAGCGTGGTGCCGACCAGCCCGATGTCGCCCAGATACGGACGCACGCAGCCGTTGGGGCAACCCGTCATGCGCGTGCTGATGCGCGCGTCCGCGACGCCCAGCTCGTCGACCAGTTCCGCGATGTCCCTGATGAGACGGGGCAGCGCACGCTCGCTCTCGGCGACGGCGAGGCCGCAGGTGGGGAGCGCGGGGCACGCCATCGCTCGCATGACGACGGGGTGCAGCGACCCATTGGTCGCGACGCCGTGCGCGCGCAGCGTCGCCTCCACCTCGTGTCGCTGCTCGGGCGAGATGCCGGCGAGGATCACGTTCTGCTGCGCGGTCAACCGGACCTGCGGCTGCAGCTGCTCGACGAGCGTGCGCAGCGCGGTGCGCAGGTTGCCGCTCGCTCCGTCGGCGATGCGCCCGTTCTCGACGTACAGCCCGAAGAACCATTCGCCGTCGCTGCCGGCCTGCCAGCCCAGGTGATCGTCGACGGCCGGCCACGTGACGTCGCGCGGATCGGCGAGTGGAAAGTCCAGCCGCTCCTGCACGTTGTCGCGGAACCAGGCGAGGCCGCGATCGGCGATCAGGTACTTGAGGCGAGCGTGCCTGCGGTCCCGCCGGTCGCCGTGGTCGCGCTGCACGCCGACGATGGCGCGGCTGACGTCGATCGCCCGCTCGGGGCCGACCGACGCGAGTGGCACCGCCACGGCGGCGAACGTGTTCGGTTTGTTGTTCGTTCGCCCCAGACCGCCGCCCACCAGCACGTTGAATCCGGCGAGCGCGCCGTCGTCCCCCGCGAACGCCACGAGCCCCAGATCGTTGGCGTGCACGTCGACGCAGTTGTCCCCCTCCAGCGCGATGGCGGTCTTGAACTTGCGCGGGAGGTAGCGGTCCCCGTACAGCGGCTCGTCGTCTACCGGTGCCGAGCTGACCGCGATCTCATCGTCGAGCCAGATCTCGTGGTACGCGCCCGTGGCGGGAGCGAGTGCGTCGACCAACCGGGGGAGAAACGCGTTCACGCTGTCCCGCAGCGGGCTGCGCAACGGCGCCGGGCAGCACATGATGTTGCGCTCGACGTCGCCGCAGCCTCCGAGCGTGGTGAGCAGCGCCTCGTTGATGCCTCTGATCGCGGATCGCAGGTCTCCCTTCAGCACGCCGTGCAGCTGGAAGTCCTGCCGCGTCGTGACGCGCAGAGTCCCGTTGCCCCAGCGCTCCGCGACGGTGTCGTGGGCGAGGTACGCAGCGGGGGACACGACGCCGCCGGGAACGCGGGTGCGCACCATCATCTGGTGGTGCTTGTCGATCCCCAAAAGCCGCGCCTCTCTGCGCTTGTCGCGGTCCTCCTGCTGGTAGACGCCGTGAAACTTCAGCAGCTGAACGCTCGCCTCCGTGAAGGCGTGCGTGTCCTGGGTCAGCTCGTCGCCGATCGCTCCGCGCAGGTGATGGCTCGACGCCTTGACGCGCTCCACCTTGGAGAGGTCGTCGTCGCGCGCGGTGCATCCGCAGGTCGTGCACATGAGCAGCGCCTCATCGCGAAGCGGCGGCGGCTTCGTCCTCGTCGTCGAAGCTGAGCTCCGCGTCCACGAGCTCGAGCACGCGCCGCACGGACGTGTCCACGTCCTCGACCTCGGTGTCTACCACCAGCGCGGGATCCTCCGGCGCCTCGTACGGATCCGACACGCCGGTGAAGTGATCGATCTCACCAGCGAGCGCTTTCCGGTACAGGCCCTTGACGTCTCGTCGTGTGAGCTCGTCGATGGAGCAGCGCACGTACACCTCGAGAAACTTGCCGATGCGCTCGTGCACCTCGCGACGGATGTCGTCGTAGGGCGAGATCGCCGCGACGATGACGATCACGCCGTTGCGCGTGAGCAGCTCGGCGACGAACCCGATGCGCCGGATGTTCGTGTCACGGTCCTCCCGGCTGAAGCCCAGGCCGGCGCTGAGGTTCTGGCGGACGACGTCCCCGTCGAGCACCTCCACCAGGCGTCCGCGCTGACGAAGAGCCGCCGCGACGCGGTCCGCGATGGTCGACTTGCCGGCTCCGGACAGCCCGGTCAGCCAGACCGTCAGCCCCGACCCTCCAGCGCTCATCCCGTCGCCTCCAGCAGCGCGGGCCGGCCGTGGATGCCGCACTCCTTGGCGACGCCCGTCTCCCACCACCAGCGCCCGGCGCGCTCGTCCTCGCCCGGTTGGACCGCGCGCGTGCACGGTGCGCAGCCGATGCTCGTGTAGCCGCGCGCGTACAGCGGGTGCAGCGGGATGCCGCGGTCGGTGAGGTACGCGCGCACCTCGTCCGCCGACCAGTGCGCGAGCGGGTTCACCTGCAGGATGCCGTTGTGCTCGGCGTCTTCCGCGAGCACCGGGACGTCGGCGCGGTGCTCGGACTGGCTGCGCCGCAGACCGCTGATCCAGCAGTCGGCGCCCGCGAGCACGCGGTTGAGGGGGCGCACCTTGCGCAGCTCGCAGCAGCGCAGGCGCAGCTGCACCGAGTTGTAGAACGCGTTCGCGCCGTTCCGCGTCAGAAAGGGGTCGAGCTCTCGCGGGTCGGGAACTGCGACCTCGATCTCCCGCCCCCAGTGGCGGCGGAGGGCGTCGAGGTATTCGAGCGTCTCTTCGGGCAACCGGCCGGTGTCGATCGTCACAACGCGTATCGCCGGGTCGATGCCGAACGCCATGTCGGCGATCGCGGTTCCCTCCGCCTGCAGCGACGTGACCACGACGCGACGCTCGCGGGGAAAGCGTTCGATCACCCAGCGGATCACCTCGGTCGCCGGCGCGTCGGCGAAGCGGCGCTGAAGCTCGGCGATCGGCTCGGTGGTCACCGATGTCACGAGGCCTCCTCCAGTGAGGGTTTGCTGTACGCGGCGCGCAGGAGCTCCGCCACCTCCGGTCTGCTCACCTCGCGAGGCAGCTCCTGCCCGCTGAGCAACAGTTCCCGAACGCGCGTCCCGCTGAGTGTCACCCATTCGTCCGAAGGATGGGGGCATGTGCGCGTGCTCGCCATCCCGTCGCAGGCGCGGCAGTAGAAGGTGTGTTCGAACTTGAACGCGGTGAATCCCAGCTTCTCGCTGCCGCCGAGCTCGTCGTAGAGGTGCTGCGCGTCGTAGCTGCCGTAGTACGAGCCGACGCCGGCGGCGTCGCGTCCGATGATGAAGTGCGAGCACCCGTAGTTGCGGCGCACGAGGCCGTGGTACACCGCCTCGCGCGGCCCCGCGTACCGCATGGCCGCGGCGAACGTGCTCATCAGCACTCGGTCCTTCGGGTAGTAGTGGTCCAGCAGCACGTCGTAGCAGCGCAGACGAACCTCGGCGGGCACGTCGTCGTCCTTGGTCGCCCCCACGAGCGGATGCAGGAACAGGCCGTCGACCTGCTCGAGCGCCACCTTGGTCAGGTACTCGTGTGCGCGGTGGATCGGGTTGCGCGTCTGGAACGCTACGACCTGCGACCAGCCGCGACCCTCGAAGACCGCGCGCGTCTCGCGCGGGCCGAGCGGGTCACCCTCGTTGCGCGGAGGCGCGGTCACCGCGCCCCCGACGACCAGGGCGCTCTGCGAGAGCAGCGCGGCCACGCCGGGATGCGCGGTGTCGGCGGTGCGGTAGACGTCGCGCGCCTCGACGTCGAGGTCGCGGTTGAACACCTCGTCGACCACGAGCGTCCCGAGCAGGCCGCTCGCGTCGTCGTGAAGCGCCACCTCGTCGCCGTGGCCGAGCGCTCGAGCCATGGGGCCCGTCACGGGCAGGGTCACCGGCAGGGTCCAGGGGGTCCCGGAAGCAAGGCAGGCGTGCTCGACGACCGATTCGTAGTCCGCCCGGGTCATGAACCCGGCCAGCGGCGAGTACGCCCCGTCCGCGATCAGGCGCACGTCCGCCGCGGCTGCGGGGCCGAGCCTCAGCGACGGCATGCAGGCCGCGCGATCGGCGAACTCACCGAGCGCGGACCGCTCCCGGCGGTCGATCAACGTGCCGCCGAGCGGCTCAACCAAGCCCATAGGGCTCACAAACTCCTCGTGCTGGCCGCTTTGCGTCGACCGCGTGAAAAACTTGACTGTCGAGGTCGGGTTTCGAGGGGATGATACGGGCCCGCGCCGACGAATGGCAAATCGCAGTGCGACAGTCGGCCATGATGGCCGCGTGACGGCCGCTCAGCCCGGCAACACGACGCCGCTGCACGCCGACCGCCGCCGCGCGGAGAGCTTCGGGTCGGTGGCCGAGCGCTACGAGCGGGCACGGCCGGGCTACCCGGACGCGCTGATGGACGAGTTGACATCGGCCGGCCCCTGCGCTGTGCTCGACGTCGGCACCGGCACGGGCAAGGCGGCGAGGATGCTCCAGGCGCGCTGGTGCACCGTGCTGGGGGTGGAACCCGACGCCCGCATGGCCGAGGTGGCGCGCTCCCGTGGCGTGGCGGTCGAGGTGGCGAGGTTCGAGGAGTGGGCTCCGCGTCGCCGGACGTTCGAGATGCTCACCGCGGCGCAGGCGTGGCACTGGGTCGACCCCGCCGTCGGCCCGGCGAAGGCGGCGTCGGTCATCCGCCCCGGAGGGAGGCTGGCCCTCTTCTGGAGCCACCTCACGCACCGGCCGGACGCGCTGGCGCCGCTCACGGCGGTCTACCGGCGGTACGCGCCCGAGCTCGCGGAGGACTCGCTGGCCCTGGGCAGCATCGCCGGGCGCGACGACTTCAGGCAGGACCTCCTGGCCGTCGGCCAGAGCGGCGGGTTCGACCCGCTGGAGGTGGGCTTCTTCGACTGGCACCTCGAGTACCCCGCCGGGCGCTGGCTCGACTACCTGGGAACGTGCAGCGACCATATCGCGCTCCAGGCGGACCGGCGGGACGCCCTGTTGGAGGCGGTGGGCCGCCTCATCGATCGGGACCTCGGCGGAAGCCTCACCGTCGAGTACCGGACCGTGCTGGTGAGCTGCCGCCGGCGCTAGGAGGAGCGATGCGGCTAGGACGATCGCTGGGCCAGATCGGCCTGCAGCAGCTGGACCACGCGTTCCCTCCGGCCCAGGTCGCCGTCGGCGCTCTCGAGGAGCGCCAGTCCCATCACGGTCGAGAGCGCCAGGTCGATCGCCGCCGTGAAGATCGGCTCCCCCATCGGCATCGAGCCGCCCAGCGCGTCGCGCGCGAGCGAGTGCATGCGCTCCATGAATGCGGTGAGCAGCGGGGCCAACCGCTCGCGTAGCGCCGGGTCGGTGCGAGCGGCGGCGGCCACGTCGAACACCGCCCGGAGTCGTTCGTCGGTGGTCACCGTGGAGAGCAGGCGCAGGCCCGCGTCGGGCGTGCGTTCCGCCGGGGAGAGCTCGAGAAACCGGGCCTCCCATTCGTGCAGGTGACGCTCGATGAGGTGCCCCATGGTCGCGGCGAGCAGATCGTCTCGCGTCGAGAAGTGGCGGAACAAGCCGCCCTGCGACATGCCGGCGCGGCGGCAGACGCTGAGCGTGCTGAAGTGGGCGAAGCCGTCCTCCACGAGGCAGGCTAAGGCGGCGTCGAGCAGGCGTCGGGTGGCGTCTGCGCGGCGCTCGGCCTGGGTGCGCCGAGGCGTCGGGCGAACCGCGACGGCGGCGTCGGTCATGCCGGGAAATGTAGCAGCGCCCGACGCTTGACATAGCGAGTACGCGCTTGCTATGGTGCGCGCCAGCTTCCAAAAGCGAGTGCTCGCTCTCTAACAGAGGTGGACGGATGCCGACGTCGCTGACCCTCCAGGCCATCCACATCAACCCCGTCGAGTGGCTGTTCGTCCTGGGCGCGATCGCTCTTCCGGCCATGGCGGTGACGGGGTTGGCGCTCGCCGGACCGCGGTCCCTCGGCTGGACGCCGCTCGGGTTGCTCCGCCGCGCGGGCGCCACCGTGGAGCGCATCACGGGGTTGCCCGCGTGGTCGGCGTCCGGGGTGGCGGTGCAGATCTGGGCGATGCTCGTCGCCGGCATCGGCTTCTACTGGGACGTCGCCTGGCACATCGACCTCGGCCGTGACACCGAGCTCTTCACGCCGCCCCATCTGCTGATCCTCATCGGACTGCTGGGGTTCGCGGCCGGCGGCGCCCTGAGCGTGCTCTACGCGACGCTCGACGCCGCACCCACCGCCTGGCGGCTGGGGCGGCTCCGGGTCCCCCGCGGAGCGGCGGCGCTCGCGATCATCGGCGCCACGGCGGCGGCCGGCTTCCCCCTCGACGAGCTGTGGCACGCCACGTACGGGATCGACGTCACGATGTGGTCGCCGACCCACCTGATGATGATCGGCGCCGGCGCCGTGTCGCCCTTCGCGGCCTGGATCCTGCTCGCAGAGGCCGGCCCCTCGGCCGGCCGGCCGGGCGTGCGGCGGGCGCTGACCTTCCAGCTCGCGGTCTCGTGCCTGATCGCGCTGGCCTCACTCCAGCTCGAGTTCGACGATGGGGTGCCGCAGTGGCAGGCGCTCTTCCAGCCCGTGCTCATCGGCGTCAGCGCGACGCTCCCGCTGGTCGCGCTGCGGCTCGTGGCCGGCCGGGGCAGCGCCCTCGCCGCCGCCGTCGCCTTCCTGGCGGCGCGGGTCGTGGTGGCGGCGCTGATCGGCCCGGGTCTCGGCCACGTCACGCCGCACTTCCCCCTCTACCTGGGGATCGCCGCGTCCGTGGAGCTCGGCTTCCTCGTCGCGCCGCGCCGAGGGGTCCTGGCGGCCTCGGCGCTCGCCGGGGTGCTGGCGGCAACGCTCGGCCTGGCCAGCGAGTGGGGATTCAGCCAGGTGTTCGGCCGCGAGCCGTGGCAGGCGGACATGCTCGGGGCGATGTGGATCCCGTCGCTGGCCACCCTGGGCGCGGCGCTCGTCGGTGCGGCGTTCGGCCTTGCGATGCAGGGCCGGCCCGCGCGCTTCCCGCGGCCCTTCGTCGCGCTCGGCGTGCTCCTGATTGCCGCGGGGGTCGTCCTTCCGCTCCCCCGCGCGGGTCTCCCTGTGCTGGCGACCGTCAGGACCGCGGCCGCCGGCCCCAAGCTGGTCGCGGTCGATCGCTACGGCCAGGGGTCGCTCTTCCAGAGGGTTCGCGTCGAGGTGGATGTCGCGCCGGCGGACTCCCGCGTCCTGCGAGGCTCCGATTGGTTCTGGGTGGCCTCCTGGCAGGGCGGCGCCCACGAGAACCAGGTCCTGCGGGAGGTGGCGCCGGGCAGGTGGGCGGCGCCTCGCCCGGTGCCCACCGGAGCCGCCTGGAAGACGATCGTCCTGCTCGGTCGCCACGACGTGGTCGCCGCGCTCCCGGTTTCGCTGCCTGCGGATCCCGCGGTGCAGCTGAGCGCCATCCCCGTGGCTGCGTCACGCACCCAGGCGTTCCAGCCGTCGTCGCGTTACCTGATGCGAGAAGTGCACAGTGGGCCGTCGTGGCCGGCGATCGTCGCGTACAGCGCGTGGCTCCTCATGGTCGCCGCCTGGCTCGGCTTCCTGGCGGCCGGAGCGCACAGCCTGTTCCGTCACGCACGTTCCATGTCACCGCCGGCGGCCGGGCCGCACGATCGGCGTGGCGCGTGGCGTGGCGCCGTGCTGCGCTTCTCGCGCTGAGCGTGTGCGCCGCGCCCGCGCTCACGGCGTGCTCCGACGTGCACGCCGTGGGTCGGTCCACGCAGGTTTCGCGCGCGGTGCGCAGCGCGCAGCTGAGCGTCACCGTCGCGGTGCGCGGGGCTGTGACCGCGTCCGGCCGGTTCACGCAGAGCGCGGACGCCGCTTCGTGCGCCTCGTTCGCCCGCGGCGTGACGGCAGGCGAGTTCACGATCCCGTCGGGTACGAGCACCGCGAGCGCGGACGGAAACCCCTTCGCGCTGGAGGCGGTGATCGGCGGATACCGCGGCCCCGGCAGATACGGAGCACAGGCCTTCGGTGATCCGACGTCCGCGGCGCTCACCGTCGACGTGCTGAGCAGCCAGAGCCCGTTTCAACCCCTGGCTGCTCGGGCCGGCGAGTCGGCGGTCGTGGAAGGCGACGGCTCCGGAAGCTTCACCTTCAGCGACTGGCAGGACCCCGGACTGCGGCGGGAGGAAGGGTCGATCGTCTGGACCTGCAGCTAGCGCAGCCGTGAACGCGCCCGCGTCCTCGGCTGGCACTATGGCTGCGATGAGCACGACGGCCACCGGAACGGAGGTCGGCGCGGCCGCGCCCGCGCCCCAGCTGAATCCGCGCCGCTGGACGGCGCTGCTGAGCGCGCTCACCGCGGCGTTCATGGTGTTGCTCGACATCTCCATCGTGAACGTCGCGATCCCGTCGATACGCAACAACCTGAACGCGAGCGACGCAGACATCCAGCTCGTCGTGGCGGGCTACGGGCTCGCCTACGCGGTCGTGCTCATCACGGGCGGGCGCCTGGGTGACATCTTCGGGCGCAAGCGACTCTTCATGATCGGCATGGGCGGCTTCATCTCCGCGTCGGCGCTGTGCGGGCTCGCTCAGTCCGCGCTGATGCTCGACCTGTCGCGCGTGCTGCAGGGGTTCATGGCCGCGCTGATGTTTCCCCAGGTGCTCTCGATGATCCAGGTGATGTTCCCGCCGCAGGAACGCGCGCGGGCGTTCGGGATGCTGGGCGCTGTCATCGGGTTGGCGACGATCATGGGTCCGCTCGTCGGCGGTCTCATCATCCGGAGCGACGTCACCGGCGGATCGTGGCGCTGGATCTTTCTCGTCAACGTTCCGATCGGTGTCGCATCACTGCTCGTGGCGGCGCGAGTGGTGCCGGAGTCCACCGCGCCGCACGCCACCCGCCTCGACGTCCCCGGCGTGGTGCTGGCCAGCGCGGGACTGTTCCTGCTCGTGTTCCCGCTGGTGGAGGGCCAGAGCTCGGGGTGGCCGCCCTGGACGTACATCTGCCTCGTGCTGAGCCCGCTGGTGCTCGGGCTCTTCGTCGTCTACGAGCGCGGGCTCGGGCCGGACCAGTTCCCCCTCGTGCAGCTGTCGCTCTTCCGCATCCCCGCGTTTCGCGTCGGCGTGATGATCTCGGGACTGTTCCTGGCGGGCATCCCCGCGTTCTTCTTCACGCTGAGCCTGACCCTCCAGCTCGGCTTGCGCTACACACCGCTGCAGGCCGGTCTGACGGTCATACCGTGGAGCGCCGGCACCGCGGTCGCCTCCGCGTTCTCGGCGCGGGTCGCTGCGCGGCTCGACAAGGCTACGATCACCGTGGGCTCCTTCATTCTCGTGCTGGGCGTCCTCGGGGTCATCCTCACCTTCCACCTGAGCGCCGAGAACGTGTCGAGCCTCGCGCTGGTGCCGTCGTTCATCATCGGTGGCATCGGACTCGGCACGGTCATCGCGCCACTGCTCAACGTGATCCTCAGCGGCGTGCCGGGCCGCGACGCGGGGTCCGCATCGGGTGTGCTCACGACGTTTCAACAGGTGGGCGGCGCCGTGGGCGTGGCGGTCATCGGCGTCGTCTTCTTCGCGCTGCTCTCCAGCCGCGCCGCGCCCGTCGTGTCGGAGGTGACACCCCAGCTCCGCGCAGAGCTGCTTGCCGCGCAACTTCCCGCGCCCGCGGCGGACCAGGCGATCGCGACCTTCACGACCTGCTTCCGCGACCGCGCAGCCGAGACCGACCCCACCCGGACACCGCCGAGCTGCCGGAACGTGCAGACGTCCAGCGCGTCCCCCGCCGTGCGAGGGGCGTTCAGCCACGCCGCAAATCTCGCGCTGGCACGTGACTTCACGACCACGCTGGTGCGCACGCTGTTCATCAACGTCGCGCTCTGGGTGTTGACCGGATTGCTCGCGCTGCTCCTGCCGACTGCGCGCGCGCAGCAGCGCGCCGCACAGGGGGCCGTAGCGACTCACTAGTCGCTGGCGGCTCTCGTCCGCGCTGCGTCCGTGCGCGCGAGCCATGGTCGCTGCCTCGAGATGTGGTCGAAGGGGCGCATGCCCGCCGCCGGCGCCGAGCTGCGCTCCCTCACCGTCATCGCCTGCGTCTGGCTGGTTCCGTGGGTGCTGCTGACGTGCGCGACGTGGCTCGCGGGCGGCGCGCCGCGGAGCTCGCCGGTCGACTTCGTCGACCCGGCTGACGTCGTGCACCGCCTCCGGGCCGGTGCCAACGCGGCGACTCCGTGGCGTTTCGTCGACGCGGGTCGCGCCGTCGATCGGCTCGTCTTCTGGAGCGCGCTTGCCTGTGCTGCGCTGGCGCTCGGGTGGGCGCTGACCGGGTTCTCGGCACGAAGGCGGTTGCCGGCGTCGTCGCGGTGGGCGACGTGGTGGGACATGCGCGGGCTGAGGTCGTGGCGGGCGCGGCGCGGACGCTTCGCGCTCGGGCGCCGGGGCGGGCGGCTCATCGTCACCGAGCGCGAGACGAGCGTGCTCGTGGTGGGCCCGACGCGCTCCGGTAAGACCTCGGCGATCGTGGTTCCCAACCTCTTCGACTGGACCGGTCCCGCCGTCGTGACCAGCACGAAGAGCGAGCTCGTCGACGTCACGGGCGCACACCGTCAGTCACTGGGCCCGGTGTACGTCTACGACCCCACCGGCGAATCCCGCTCGTCGTACCGGTCCATCACCTGGTCGCCGATCGCTGGCTGCACGACGCTCGACCGCGCCTGGGCGGTGGCGGCCTGGCTCTGCGCGCCGCTGCAGCAGGGCGGCGGCCGCGGAGACAACGACTGGATGCACTGGGCCGAGTCCGGCAAGCTCCTCATCGCGCCGCTCCTCTTCGCCGCGGCGAACACTGGACACACGGTCGTGGACGTGTGCGCCTGGCTGCACGGCTTCGACCTCGGCGTTCCGAGCCAGCTGATCGAGGCGATGCTCGACGCGAGCGACGACGACGACCCCGCCGACGCCGAGCGCGCGCTCGCGATGCTGGCCGCGGTGGATCAGCGGCCGGAGCGCGAACGAGGGACCGTCTTCTCCACCGTCATGCGCATCTTCAGCGCGTTCAACGAGCGCACCGTCGCGCGGTCGGCGTCGAGCAGCCGGTTCGACCCGGAGGAGCTCATCGAGCGCGGTGGAACGCTGTACCTGTGCACGCCCCGGCAGGCGCCCGAGCGCATTGCGAGCCTGTTCGTCGGCATTCTCATGACGGTCGTCACCTCCGCGTACGCGCTCGCGGCGCGCCGTCCGCGAGGCCGGCTGAAGAACGACCTGGGGCTCTTCCTCGACGAGCTTGCCAACGTCGTACCGATCGACGATCTTCCGGCGCTCGCCTCGCAGGGCGCTGGGCGTGGCGTGCTGCTGATGTCGATCGTGCAGGACCTCAGCCAGCTCAGGTATCGGTACGGGAGCGACCGGGCCAACTCGATCGTCAACAACCACGGCTGCAAGGTGATCCTCCCCGGCATCAGCGACCCCGAGAGCGCCGAGACGCTCTCGAAGCTGGTCGGGCAGAGCGTGGTGACCGACATTCAGGTGAGCCGCTCGGACACGGGTACCGTCACTCGCGCGTACTCGCGCCGGCGCGAGCTCATCGCCGGTCCGGACGCGCTGCGCAGGTTGCCCGCGGACGCGGCGATCGTGCTGCACAGAAGCAGCGCGCCGGCGGTCGTGTCGTTGCGACCGTGGTACAGGTCGCGCCGGCTGCGAGCGCTCGCGCGCACGCGCTTTTTCAAGAGCGCCGACTACGCCGGAAGGAAGTCCTGAAGACCGTCGCGGCGGTCCTCGGAGAGCGCGAGCATCTCGTCCGCGAGCGATCGCATCCGGTCCGGGACGACGCCGCGGACCGACATGTCGCGAACCTCTCGTGCCGCGTCGGCCAGCGTGCGCCCGCGAGCGAGCGCCGAGTCGAGCAGCGCCTCCACCGTCACCGACGCGCGCTGCAACCGGTCGCGGGTCAGCGCTCTGAGCTCGGGCAGCACCGCTTCGAGCTCACGAGAGCGGACGCCTTGGTCGCGAACCGCCACGACGTCGCGTGGCGTGATCGCCGGCTGTCGCATTCCGAACAGCTCCACCAGCGCACCGTCGAGCGCCATCGCCGACGGCCCGCCGGCGAAGCGCACGCGGATCGACCCGTGCGCAGATCCGCCGAGGTCGTCGAGGAGCGATGGAGAACCGTCTGCGCTGTCGGTGTATGTGAACAGGCTGTCGCCGTCGCGGCACGCCGTGACGCCGCACCCCTGCGGCGTCGACACCTCGACGACGAACGTGCCGGCGCGGGACTGCAGGTCACGCAGCAAGCCCGTCAGCTCCGTCCACTCCGGGCGCAGGTCCTCGTAGCAGACGGTGCCCGCGACGAGCACGGGAAGCACGTCGACGATGGCTGCGTCGACCCGTCGCGCGCTCACCACCGCGCCCGGCCACTCCTGGATGCGTCGCAGCGCGGCCGCTCCGTCGACACGCTCCGCGCCGTCGACCGCATACGAGTCCGCAACCGTCCCGCCGCGTATCAGGACGCACGCCGCGCGCGAGCCGTCCTCGACCACGACGATGCCGTCCTGCACCGCGGGCCCGAGGGCATCGATCACCACTGCGCAGAGCGGCAGGGACTCGAAGAGGACAATCCCCTTGGGCAGCAACGGAATCGCCCCGCCGTCGGCCATGGACGACGTATCGTAGCGAGCCGCGACGCGCGGCGTGCAGCGCAGTCAGCCGGTGCGCTGGATGGACGCGGCGTCCGAGTAGTAGACGGCGTGATCAGGCCCTTCGACGACGCCGAGACCGCACGCGGACGGGCCGGCCGTGACGGACGCGTGCGGCGATCCGGCCGTGGCGATGAGCATTCCGCGCGCGAACGTGCAAAACACCAGGTGACCCGCGAGCCCGCCGGGGCCGGACGAGTCGACGAACGCAGCGCCGGTGGGAACCACGGTCGCCGCCTCGCTGCTCCAGTCCGGGGCGACGGCGCCGGCGCCGCACGTGGACTGGAGGAGCGGGTGGCCGTACCCGTAGCAGTCGGGCCACTGGTAGCGCGCGCCGCGCGACACGGAGAGAAGCAGCGTGTCGTAGCCGGTCGACGGGCTTCCCGCGTCACCCGACGGCCCGTTGCTCGTGACCGCCAACTGGCCCGACGGCGAGAAGGCGATCCCGAACGGGTTGCGCAGGCCGTACGCCCACACCGGGTTGCCGGCGCCGAACGGGTTGTCGGGCGGAACGGTGCCGTCGGCGTTGTAGCGAAGGATCTTGCCGCGCGGGTCGGAGAGGTTTTGCGCAGCGGGCGCGTCGTGCTCGTCGCCGAGCGTGACGTAGAGCTTGCCGTCCGGACCGATCGCAATGCGTCCGCCCTTGTGGCAGCAGTCGGGGCCCGCCGGCAGCGTGATGAGCAGCGTCGCCGGCGAGGCGGTCCCCGCGCAATCGGTCCAGCGGACCACGTGCTGGTGCCTGCGGTCGGGGTCGGAGTAGAACGCGTAGACGTGGTGGTCGGTCGCGAAACCGGGGCTGATCGCCAGGCCCAGGAGGCCGCGCTCGCTGTACCCACCGCCCGCTTCGGTGGTGACCGTCGAGACCGTGGCGAACACCCGCGAGGCGCCATTCACCCACTCGCGCACGGTCCCGGCTCGTTCCGCGTAGAAGAGCCGGCCGTCCGGGGCGAAGGCGAGCGATGTCGCGAAGGAGGCCGGTATCCGTGGCGGTGGCGCCGCCTGCCGGGGCAGGTCACACGGGTTGGGGGTGGCCGCCGGCGAAGCGGCGGTGCTCGCCGGCTCGGTTGGCGCCGGCGACGGAGCCCGGCTCGCGGTGGGTGCCGACCCGCACCCCGCGAGGAGCAGCGCCGTCGCGCCGACCCGAAGGGCTCTCAGGAGGCCGCTGCCGCCGCCGGCTCGACGGTCGCTGCCGCGCGCCCGGACAGGTTGGCGCGAGCCCACCCGTCGATCGCCCGGATGACCTCCTGCAGGGCCACGCCCGCCGGCGCGAGCTCATACGAGGTACGCGGCGGCATGTACGACTGCACCGTCCGGCGGAGGATGCCCAGCTCTTCGAGGCGGTCCAGCCGGTGCTTCAGCGTCGCCGGGTTGCAACCCCCCACGGCGCGGCCGAGGTCGTTGAAGCCGCGCGGCCCGTCCAGGAGGGCTCGTACGATGTGCATCGTCCACTTCTCCTGGAGGAGCTGGATCGCGTCATAGACCGGGCAGTACAGGGAGGAGTTGTCGTCCATTCGGTGCATGAATCGTAGTCGCCGCTCGACCGGAATACCAGCATTTTTGAGTGCTTGACTAAATATAGCACTTCTGGATATACTGCGCTTCATCCGATTCGAGAACGGAACCCGCCCGGGGGCATCCGGGCAGAAGACATAAGGAGTGCTGGGACATGGCCTGGACACTGGACCCCCATCACACGACCGTCAGCTTCAGCGCCAAGCACCTCGGCGTCGCCACGGTGCGCGGCCACTTCAACAACGTCGACGCGGAGATCGAGCTCGACAACCCCGATGACCCCACGACGGGCCGGGGCACGATCACGATCGAGGCGGCATCCGTGGACACCGCCAACGAGGGCAGGGACAACCACCTTCGCGCCGCGGATTTCCTGGACGTCGAGCGCTTTCCCCAGATCCGCTTCGAGGTGAAGGGCGTGCAGCGCAAGGGTGACCAGTTCGAGGTGATCGGCGACCTCACCCTCCATGGCGTCACGCGCGAGACCACGTTCGACTACGAGCACAGCGGCCTTGCCACCGACCCGTACGGCAACGTCAAGGTCGGCGGATCGCTCACCGGGAGCATCAACCGCTCCGATTGGGGCCTGACGTGGAACGTCCCGCTCGGCGGTGGCGGACTGCTGGTCTCCGACAAGGTGAAGATCGAGGTCGACGGCGAGCTGGCGCAGGTCAAGGAGGCCGTACCCGCGGGGTCGGCCGCCGCACAGACCTCCTGACGATCGGGACGCGTGGCGGCGCCGGAGGCGACGGCCCTCCGGCGTCGGCCGGCGTCTCCTAGCGCGAGTCGACGACGAGCGTTGCGCTGAACGCGAGCAGCGCCACGCCCGTGGCCCGCTCGAGCCACCGGCGCACTCGCGTCGACATCAAGACGTCACGCAGCTTGGTCACCGACATGCCGTACGCGTTCATCCAGGCGATGCCGATCACGATGAAGATGCCGCCGAGCAGCAGGGACTGAGGAAGAGCGGGCCGCGACGTGTCGATGAACTGGGGGAACACGCTCACGAAGAACACGCCGAGCTTGGGGTTGAGCGCCGCGCTGAGGAGGCCCTGTCGCCATATCGTCGAGGGTCGCCGCCGCGGCTGCGGTCCGTCGAGACCGAGCGGAGCGGCGTCCCGTCGGCTGGCCCACAGGGTGCGCGCGCCCAGGTAGCCGAGGTACACCGCGCCCGCCAGCCGCAGCGTCGTGTACACGCCGGCCGACCGCTCGAGCACCACCGCGACTCCGACGGCGGACGCGGCCACCCACAGCGCGAGGCCGCCGGTGAGCCCTGCGGTGGTGAGCAGGACGCCACGCCGCCCGAACGCGAGTGCATTCCGGGTGACGAGCGCGAAATCGGGTCCGGGAACGAGCGCCAGCAGCAACGAGAACCCGGCAAACGCCAGGAGCCGTCCGGTCATGCGCCGGCCCACCGCTCCGCGATCCGCCGCCAACCCTCGTGTGCGTCGGGCACCGCAGGCCGCCAGCCGGTCGCCTCGGTCAGCTTGCGTGCACTGACGCGCTGAGACCGGCGCAGGTAGCGCCACGTCGTCCCGAGCGCGATCGGACCGAGCGCCGCCGGCAGCCGCCGCAGTGGGGGAGCGCCCGCCGCCGCGGCCATGGCCTGCATGTACGCTGAGAGACGGACCGGCTCGTCGTCGGCGACGTTGTACACGCCGGCGGGGGCGTCCAGCGCGGCGACCACCGCCCTCGCTGCGTCGTCTGTGTGGATCGACGAGAACCAGTTCACGGACCGGCCGATGAGCGCAAGCCGCCTGCGTCTGGCGAGTGACGCCATCGCCGCGGCCTGCGGGGAGTCGGCGGAGTAGAGGCCCGCGAACCGCAGCACGACGCCGCGCCCCCCTGCGCCGATGAACCGCGTGGCGTTCGCCTCGCCGCGTAGCGCGTCGCGCAGCGGGGCGGCGCGGTCGACATCGACCGGCGCCTGCTCCGTGAGCCAATCGTCGCCACCGTCGCTGTAGACGAAGCTGACCGACTCGTGCACGTACACGGCCACGCTCCGCGCGAGACACGCGTCGACGATCAGCGCCGCGGACTCGTTGCGCAGCCTGCCGGTCTCGCGCCACGCGCCGTCGGAGCGCATCTTCAGCAGTGGAGGGATCTTCGTCGTGAGTCGAAGCACGGCGCGGTGTCCGCCGACCGCCTCATGGAGCGCGCGCCCGTCGTACACGTCGACTGCAATCGGTTCTGCCCCCGAACGCCGCACGTCGTCCTGCGCCGAATCGCCTCGTGCGGTTGCGCGCACGTCGTGCCCGGCCTCGACCAGCAGGCGCGTGACCCGGTTCCCGAGGGCGCCACTGCCGCCGATGACCAGGACCTTCACGGTCTGGAGCGTAGGGGCTCACGGCAGCGCGACGTCGTCGCGGGGATCCTCGGGGATGCCGTCTCGGCGCACCTCGAAGTGCAGGTGAGGGCCCGTTGAGTTGCCCGTCGATCCCACGGTGCCGAGCACGTCCCCGGCTCCGACGACGTCTCCCGTCACGACGTCGACGCTCGCCAGGTGCGCATAGAGTGCGGTGATCCCGTCGCCTCCGTCCACGCTGACGTGCAATCCGTACCCGGTCGCCGAAAGATGCACAGCGACCACTCCCCCGAATGCGGCGTGCACCGGCGTTCCGCGCGGGGCTGCGAGGTCCACACCGGAGTGCCAGTGGTGCTTCGGGCACGCGAGGTCGACCGGCTCGATCACGACGTCCGTGCAGCCGAAGCCCTGAGAGACGTATGCGCCACTGAGGGGTCTCACCCACGGTGAGCCCGCGGACGCAGCGTGCACGGCGTAGCCGCCCAGAGACGCGGCGCCTCCCAGGGCGAGCGTCGTCGCGGCCGACGCGAGCGCAACCGCGCGGATCACAGCGCGGCGCGGCGGTGCACGGCGTGGTGCACGGGTGTCGCTGCGTGCCGCACCGATCGCTGGATGTGCCGGCCGAACGCGCGAGCGCGCATCTCCACGTAGCCCGAGCTGTGCAGCACCGACGGCACCTTGAGCATGATCCAGAGCGTGGCGAGCGCGTAGAGCGTGGCCACGAGGCCACCGCCGTGCTCGAACGCGGTCGCGGTGGAGACGCGGAGGACGACGAGCTGAACGGCCTGCATGAACACGGTGGCGACGAAGAGGCGCGTCCACGTGTGCGAGTAGCGGCGGGTGTCGGGCAGCACTTGGCAGAGCGCTGCCAGAGGGGCGAGCACGATGAGGATGTCCAGCAAAGCTGAGCGCACCACGTACGAGAGCGCGAGCACCACGAGCGCCACCACGAGCACGACGCCGAAGACGGCGCCGAAGAGGTCCTGGCTGGCACGGATCGCGGCGACCGCGGGGTCGCTCATCGGCGACGACCAGGGGAGGGTGTCGACGAACATCGGACCTCCGAGTTTCAGCGCGACGGCGCCGATGGCGTTGTTGAGGTCGATCGCCATCTGCGCGAGAGGGACGGAGCTGTGCACCAGCGCCACTGCCAGGAGCACCCGTGGCAGGGCTGCCTTGAGCCCATAGCGCGCTCGTATCGAGTGGTCGAACATCGAGCGCAGTGACGCGAACAGGACCACGGCTGCGACCAGGGCGTCCGCTGCGAGGGCCATGCTCGTGTTGAGGCTTCGGATGGTGGGATTGGCCGTGAGCGGCCGCAGCGATGACGCGGCCGGGTCCACCGTCGCGAACAGGTAGCGCTGCAGCACCGCGTCCAGGTCTGTGTGCGCGGTCGCGATGAAATGGCTGATCACGCCGGTCAGCAGGTGCATCACAGCACCCAGCGGATCGCGGATCGTCTGCGCGATGCCACTCCCGTCGGGCACGTCGCCGCCCTCGCGTCAGTGAGCGGCGGCCGGAACGCTCGCGATGATGGCGTGCGTGAGCGTCCCGGCGATCTCGACGCCGATCGTCCCGAAGATGATGCGTCCGATCCACTTCTTCGCCTCGGCGACGCTGTGCGGATCGACGGCGATGATCTTGTACATGAACGCGATGAGGAACGCGAGCGCGCCGACGCTGCCGATCAGCCCCTGCGCGATGAGAATCGTGAAGTCCGGGCTCCGGGGTGTTACCATCTCAGGCTATGGCGACCCTGACGACGGCGGCGATCTACTGCCGCATCTCCCAGGACAGCGAAGCTAAGGGTTTCGGCGTTGCCCGCCAGCTAGCGGACTGCGAGGCGCTCTGCGCCGCCCGTGGCTGGTCCGTGGCGGGCACGTACACGGACAACGACGTGTCGGCGTACAGCGGCAAGCGCCGACCGGAGTACGAGCGGATGATGGCCGACCTTGCAGACGGCAAGGTGAACGCGATCGTCGCCTCAAACCCAGATCGACTGCACCGCGCACCGAAGGAACTCGAAGCGTTTATCGACGCCGTACAGGATGGCGGCGCATTGGTCGCCACGGTCACGAGCGGCGACTACGACCTCAGTACAGCGGATGGACAGCTACAAGCTCGCATCCGTGGTGATGTGGCCCGGCACGAGAGTCAGATCAAGTCCGAGCGGGTTCTGCGCGCCCTCGTGGACATAGCGAAGCGCGGCGGACCGCATGGCGGGCGTCGTCCGTACGGGTTCATGCCCGACCGCGTGACGGTTGACCCACACGAGGCGAAGATCATCCGCGAGGCGGCAGAGGCGATCATCGCCGGGCAGTCTGTCCGCTCGTTGTGCCTGCGCTTCAACGCTCGCGGAGACTTCACGCCGGGCGGCAAGCCGTGGGACAACACGACGCTAACGCGGATGCTCGTCCGCCCACGTCTCATCGGCAAGCGTGAACATAACGGGCGGCTACACGACGCTGCGTGGCAGCCGATACTTACTCCGGCGCAGCAAACGCAGGTGCGTGTGATCCTCGACGGGCACGCGGCGCCGGTCCATCACGAAGGTCGCAAGTTGCTGTCCGGTCTCGTGTTCTGCGCGGTGTGCGGCCGCGGGCTACAACACAAACCCGCCGTCGCCAACCGTCGGCGCACGTACGTCTGTCCGGTCCCGCCGTTCGGTCACAGCTGTGTCGCCATCGCGGCGGAGGCGCTGGAGGCGACCGTAATAGGTGAAGTCCGGCGCGTATCTAAGCTGAATGTCCGCATTACGCCGCCCGTCGTCACGCTCACGGACACGGACGTTTACCGCGCACGCCTGGACGAGCTTGCAGCGGCGTACGCCCGCGGGACGATTGACCTATCACAGCTAGAAACAGCTACCGGCGACCTACGCGGTCGCATCGCCGACGCCGAGCGTCGTAACGCCGAGAGTACGGAGGCGGCGCTAGCGGCATCGACGGCGCAGCGGGTCCGGCAGTGGGACGAGCTAACGGACGACGAGCGGTCGGGAGCATTACGGCGCCTTGTCCACGTGGTCATCGTCCATCGAGCTAAGGTCCGGCGACCCGGTCGCGTCTTTGACCCGTCCCGCGTCCAGATCATCCTCCGGGCCGCACTGTACGACGACAGCGCCGACGAGCCCGTACTGCAACGTGTTGACGGCCGGGCGATCACCGAGCTAGCGCCCGTCGAGCTAGCCGCGCTGAGCATCGGCAAGCTCGACCCGGCAAGCGGGCACAGGTACATCGACGCGTAGACCGGAGACTTAGGCGCTCGCGCATTGACAGTCTCCCTAGGCGCGCTACGGTCGGCGCCGTGATCGAGACCATCGCCGGGTCAGCCCGTCCGCTAGCCCTGCCCGTGCCGCCGCCGTTCGCACCTGTGGTCGCGCCGGACTGCGTGCTCGTCGTGTCGGCGTCTGGCGTCCGCTGCCACGTCCACGACGACGACGTGGAGGCGGTAGAAGTCCTGGGGTATGAGGGCCGCAGCTAGGGGCGTCCGCCCCAATGCATTCTGAATACGACCGGCGCGTCTAGCGGGCAAGCGCCCGGGCCCAATGCAATACGACCGTGATCCGCGCGCTAGGCGCTCGGGGAGCGTAATAAAGCCGGGCAGTTTGAATGCGGACAGCGGCGGGTCAGGTGTTCTAGGCAGTCTTAGCGTGGTTATTACTACACGCGAACCTGACCGCGGCGACGGAGCGGCGGCGGAGCACAAAAAACTTGTGCCACACTTATATCGTGCTCCTAAACACACTCAAAGATCGCGGCTATGTACGTCCCGAACGTTAGCCGCGACACGCGCATCCGCGCACTCTATCGGGACGGGAATCTCCGTCAGAAAGACCTGGGTAGGTTGTTCGGGCTAACTCAAGCCCGCATCTCTCAGATCGTCCAAAAAGAAAGCCGCCCGGAACGTGCTCCTAAACACACTCAGGGCGGCTATGACGCTGATACTAGCCTAGCATCGCCCGGGCGCGCAACCGGAGACTGGTCGTGAGCGCCGTCGCATCGTCGCCAGATCAGGTCGCCTCGTTCGCACGGGAGTACGTAGCGCAGCATCGGGTTCACCCGGACCTACGCAACCTATTGACGACCGCGCTGTCTGAGCGTTACGGCTTCGAGGAGTGGGAGGCGTCCGAGAACGCCGCCGAGACCATTGAAGCCGTACAGCGCGAGGACGAAGCACGACGCACAGCTAACGCTCAGGCGCTCGACGCTGAGCAGCGTCGGGTCACGCTCGCCGTCGCCGACACGAAGCTGCGCCTTATCGCGCAAGCTGAGGAGGTCGCGCCGAGCGTGCGCTGGAACGGCACGCGCCTGCGCCTGGCGCTCGTGGCTGAGCTGGACGGCATGGTGGACGGCGACCGGCCCGTGCGCGAGCGCCTAGAAGTAGACAAAGCGATCGACGCCGCTGTCCGTGTCGTACTGGACGAGCACCGCGGCGAAGCTGAGACGGGAGCAGCACGACCACGCGCGTGGTACCGGCTGTACCGGCGAACGCTTGACTGGTTCATGCGCCCGGACTGTCCTCTCGCCGACCCGCTAGACCGGCTGATCCTGATGGTGCTCGTAGACCACGCTAACGGCCTTAGCGGTGAGACATGGCCGAGCCGTCGCCGCATGGCCGAAGTCGTCGGCGTGCACGAGGCTACGATCTACCGGCACCTGCTGGCGCTGGAAGCCCTAGGTGTGATCCATAAGGTTCGACGCGGAGGCGATCACCGCTCAAACCGCTACCGGCTGGTGATCCCGTGAATACGGAACGCGTGCACGCCCGCACGGGTTCAGGCAGTGCCATCGCGTGCACGCCTGCACGTGTTCTGTCAAACCGCCGCACGACCGCCGCAAACCGCCGCGCGGGTAACGAAACGCGTGCAGGCCAGACGAGAAACGCGTGCAGGCGAGACAACGAAACGCGTGCACGCCTGCGACGTGAACGAATGAACATGAGTGAACGCTCGCGGGGCGGCTCCTTCGGTCCCGCCGCCCGCGCTCGCTCTGTCCTACCGTCCGGCCGAGCTACCGAGCTACCGAGCTACCGACCTACCCCCGCGTGGGTATCGGTGCGTCCATGCCCCGGCAGGGCGCCATGTCTCTCGTCCACGCGTTGGTGGTAGAGCGTAGGCCGTGAAGTCGATCTACCTCGCCGGGCCCATCACAGGGCTGCCGCGCGGCAACCGGCGCGCGTTCAGCACGGCAGCACGGCATCTCCGCGCCCTTGGGTACTACGTCGTAGACCCGCGCGCACAGAACGGCGGCCGGACGATACCGCGTGATCTAGCGATGGGCTGGGACGTGCGGTCTGTGGTCACGGTGGACGCGCTGGTGTTCCTGCCGGGTTGGCGTCACTCCGTCGGCGCGAGGCTGGAGTACGCCGTCGCCTCCGAGGTTGGGACGCCGTGCTATGAGTACGACCAGGAGCGCGGTGTCGGGCGGCGGATACGTGACGGCGTGGAGACCACGCTAAGCCGCGGCGCCGGAAGGATGGCAGCGGCATCGTGAGCCGGAAGCGCGCACCACGTCTAGGTCACCGCACGGGCATCGACAGAGCGTCCGCCCGGCGAGAATCTAATGCGCGCTACGAACAGACACCCGGGGGCATAGCCCGGCGCAAACGTGCGGCGGCTAAGCGCAAACGCCTTGCCGCCCGCCCGCCTAACACGCCCGGCGAAGTCTACTGATGGCAAAACTTGACGAAGTGATCGTAGCGTCGACCTCACCCCAGCCCCTCTCGACACGACCCTCTTTGAAGATGCCGCAAAGAAAAACGGCCCGCAAATCTGTAGCCTGACAGCATGAGACCGCGTACGTCTGACGGGCCGAGAACGCGTGAGAACCGTCTGCCCAGCGTGGACATGAGCAATCCCGTGGAGCTTCCGCCCGCGTCGGAAGGTTGGCTACCGGCTACCGTCGCGGCATACAACGCCTTCCGCACGTCCGAGGCAGCTAAGCCCATCCGTCCGTCCGAGGCGCACCTAGCGACGCGTTACTACGACTTCCTCGACCAGGAGGCGCGATTGTGGGCGCAGTTTGTGACTAAGCCGGATGCTAAGACGCTTGACCTCGTGCACAGACTTCATCGGATGATCCTCAGTCTCGGCCGCGAGGTAGGTATTAGCCCGTTAGCCCGGCGTAATCTCGGCGTTCCAAGCACGGCTAAGCGGGTCAATCGCCTCGCCGCCTTCCAGAAGTCAAATGGGCAGGCAGACCCGAAGGCGTATATGGGAGCGGTCGAGGTTGCGTAGGCGTATCCGCTCGGACCTGCATCTCCGCACCGCGTCCGAAATGACGGACGACGAGCAAGCGTTTCTACGTGATACCGACCCGCAGACGTGGGAAGGACTTGAGCGTGACCCGGACGCGACCATGAGCACGCTGGAAGCACGCCGTAAGCGTCGCGGTACACCGTTCCCGCCCGACGCTATCGGCGTCCACTGAGCGTCGCGCGCTGCTGCAACGGATAGCAAGACTGCGCTAGCGTGGTAATCATGAAGGGTATATCGGTCGCGGAAGCGGCATCACAACTAGGCGTCTCGACAGACAGCGTGCGCCGCGCCGTCGAGCGTGGGGAATTACCGGCGTTCCGTCTCGGACACCGCGTCGTCATTGACGGTGACCAGCTCGACGTAGAAGTGCGGGCGGCGACAACCGGCCCGCGCGAACGACGCATGTACGCAAACCGCAGCGGCACGGCGGCTAACGACGAGGAGCGCCGACAAATGGCGCTCGCGGCACTAGACCACGAGGCCCGCACCGACCCCGGGTCAGCCGCTATCCGGCAGCGCGTCAAGGACCGCCTTCGGAGGGCGGGACGATGACCGGCACGAAGTCCATCAATGCCGTCACGTACGCAAGCTGGACGAACGATGACCCTCTAAACGTGTGCGCCCGCGTGCGCGCCGGTCAGACGTTGGCCTACGTGCTGCGCCATGACGGCCTAGGGGATGACTTGCTGATCCTCACCGACGACGTACCCAAGCTCAAGTCCGTGGGTGACCGCAAACGTGAGGCCGCGCTGATGGTCGAGCAGATTGAACGGACCCATAACGAGCGCCGCCGTAAGGAACAGGCTGAACGCGACGAGGCGGCACGTAAAGCGCATGCCGAGCGTGTCGCGGCCGAGGAGCGTCATAAAAAGGCCGCGGCGGCGGCGTACGGCACGGTGCGGGTCTGATGGCTAGGGCACCGTACGTAGACGGCGATACGCAGCGCGCAAACATCGCTAGCGGCGTGCGTCGCGCCATCGAGCTAGAGATGTCGAACGCCATCAGGTCCGCGGCTAAGCCATCGCTAGAGGAACGCGTCCAGACGCGCCGCGAACAACGCTTTGAGACGTACCTGCGTGGGCGACTGTTTGACGCCGAGGACCGCGAGCGTCGCGACCTGGGCTACAGCACGACGCCCGGAAGCTACCTCATCCCCACGCTGCACTTTGATGAGCTTGTCATGGCGCTCGTGAACGCGTCGGCCGTGCTACCGCGCGCGAACGTGTGGCGCAGCACGTCAGGCGCTAAGGGGCAATTCCCAATTCTCAGTGACGTGTCGAACACGGCCAGCGTCTACACCGAGAACACGGCGATCACAGAGGGCAGTCCGACCAACTTTGGGCGAGTCGTGTTTGACGAGTGCAAGACCGTGAGCGCAGACAGTCTGTTCCGCGCGTCATACCAACTCGTGCAGGACAGTAGCATCGACCTGTGGGGCATCGTCCGCGAAGTGTTTGCCCAGCGTGTCGCGCGCTGGTTCGACAGCTACAGTCTCACGGACGCGACAAACGGGCTCGTGCCTAACACGACCAACACCGTCACGAGCGCATCGCCCACGTCCATCTCGTACGCCGATCTGGTCAACGTCAACTTCGCAATTGACGCTGCGTATCGAGGTTCACCCAACGCCGCGTGGGTCATGAATGACGCCACCTTGAAGGCGATCACCGGGCTCGTGGACAGCAACGGGCGACCAATCCTCGCACTCCCGAACCAGATGCAGACGACCGAAGTGGACACCAATAACGGCACGCGTAAGGTGCCGTACCTGTTCGGCAATCCGGTTATCTCGGCCCCGAGTATGCCTACGATCGCCGCGAGCGCGCGCACCATTGTGCTCGCGGATTTGTCTCGCGCTGGCGTAGCTCGCGTCGTCAACGATGCGAGCATCACGATTTTACGGGAACGTTTCGCCGACGCCGGTGAACTTTCGGCCGTCGGGTACGCCCGTGCTGACTGGCGCTCGTCAGGGTTCGCAGCGGCCGTCCTCGTCCAGCACGCCTAACCCTTGAAGCTCACCCATCACCGACGTTTCCCAACGTCGCCATCGGGCGGCCGTCCGGCTGGCAGTGACGGTCGCCCACCTTCCTGACCCGTATGACACCGACACCGCGTCATGACTGCTGACGGCCCGCGTCTACGCACGAGCGCGACACAGGAGATACTTGGCGACGGCGTGCGCTGTCCTGACGACGTGTCGCCGTTCTACTGGCGCCGCGCACTTCAACTAGCGCAGACGCGCAGCGTGGACGTGCAGAAGCTGGACGCCGAGACCCGCGCCGCCTATGACGCGCTGCAAGTCCAGCTAGCCGCCTGCCGCGCGGAGCGTGAGCGTCGTGCAGCCGCGGTCACGCAGCCAGAGGTACCCGTGAGCGCGGTTAGCGTCGCGTCGCAACGACGCTGGCGCGCGGCGCACGATTGGGCGTGATGTCGTGATAAGGCGCGGCGTGGCGTAGGTGTTCATCCGTGCACTTGGCGTCGCGTGCTGTCGAGTTGACTAGGCTCGGACCGCGGGGCAGGAATCCTTAGCCGTCGCCGCGGCGAATGATTCTCGCGTCCGTCGTCAAGACGTGCGAATACTTGCACGCGTTCCGCTGGACTGATCGACGATTGGTCCCATCTCCATTCGGTCTCCCATCGGCGGTATGGGGGCAGGTCGGCGGGTAACGATCCTTGGATAACCGGCCATGTGATTAGGCCGGGCGTGCGCGGTTTACGAAGCAGATAGGGTCGGATGCTCCGGCGATCAAGGAATCCGACAAGTACGACACGTAAAGGTAGATCGGTCAGGTTCACACACGACAGGGTTACGACGACGTACGGATCACCTAGCGCGACCGCGGTGCCTTTACCGGTAGCCGGATCGAGTGGTCGAGGCTGATACGCAACTACGACGCTCGCGGCTAAGCGTACGCGTAATGGGTGGCGTTGCCGCCACCAGGCGCGTCCGTTGCCAAGTAGAAGTGTCAATGTCGCGACGATCGCAGCGTACATGCCGACACCAAGGGCGGCCCACGCGAGCTGATTCATCAGCTACTCAGGGCGAGCAAACGCCGGTACAGGTAGCGTGACCGATCAGGTTGATTACCCACGCGGTCAGGCTGACGAGCACGAACAGCCCGACACAGCCGAGCGCACGGTGGAAGCGCCACCACAGCAGCAGTTGGTCAAGCGGACTAAGGCGCATGGCTACGGAGCGGTACTTGAAGCGATCGCGCTGCAAGTGGCGGACGTGACGGCGGCGTTCGTGCTGTAGATAGCTACGTGGTACTGAGCGCCGTTGTCGGTTACGTCCGTTTGACAGACGGCGGGTTCCGTGTGCTGATCGCCGTCCAGCGTATTGACCGTGGCGCCTCCGGCGACGCCGGACGATATAAGACTGGCGACCTTGCTCTCAAACGCGGAGATTGTTGAATCGCTCCCCGTCATGACGAGCGAGAGCGATCCATTCGGCCCGCTAATGCTTAGGGTTGCCGTCTTGCTCCCGCAACCGGCGAGCATTGTGGACGCGACGGCCACACATATGAGCGCGCTTAGCCGACGAATCACGGCGGCATCCTACGCCCGAGCAGCAAGGACCGGGCGGACCGATCGGCGTCACCCGAGCAGGGAGACGGGGCCGGTCGCGCTCCGGCGTGGGGCAGTGTACGGCGCGCTACCCTTTCGACAGCCGGACCCACGGCGAGTACCGAGATGATCGCGCGGAGCGGGCCGGACGCCTCCGGCTCGCTCACCCGGCGTTGAAATGCGAAAGGGAGCCGCCACCGGGGATTGGTAGCGGCTCCAGTCGGGGATGGGAGCGAGGATACCTGGGCTGGCGACGGCACGGAACCAGAGCAGCCCGGCGACGCGCTTTCAGGATCCAGTTGTCCATGAGCGTCTTGAGCTGGTCCACGAGGGGTTCCTCCAGAACGGATTCCGGCGGTCACCCCTCGGACCGCGCCCGGCGCTGTCCGGACGAGGCCAGACTACCACAAATCTGTGTAGTGCCGTCACCGCGCGAATCTTTGCAATGGACGTAAACGGCACGCCGTTGTCCATTGGGTCAATCGGACGGAACGTTCGAGCGACCCTGTAGGATCGAGGGCTGCGTTTGGTTGAAGCTGTCCTGGGGAGGAGTGGCTTGTCGGGCGCTGCTCGTCGATCCGATGTCGGCACGGGCCGCCACGCCCCGCTGGTGAGCCCACGGGTTTCCGTGGTGATCCCGACGCACAACCGCGCCGCGTCGCTGCAGCGACTCCTCGACGTCGTCGAGCGGTCGACGAAGCCGGCCGGCGGGATGGACGTCATCGTCGTCGACGACGGCTCAACCGACGCCACCGCTGCGGTCGTCGACACAAAGAAGTTCCGCTACCTCAGGCAGCCGAACCTGGGGCCCGCTGCCGCGCGAGAGCGTGGCTGGCGCGCCTCGACCGGGGAGGTCGTCGTGTTCCTGGACGACGATGTGGCCCCCGCGACGGACACGATCCACCGCTTGGTGAGCGGTCTCGACGGCGCTGATGCGGTCGGCGCAGTGATCCACGCGCGCGACCGCAGGTCGTTGATCGCGCACTACATGGATCTCGACGGGATGATCACGCACTGCATGGTCGACGGCGAGGTGGTGTGGTTGGTCCTCCTCGCGACGGCGATCCGGCGCGAGGCGCTGGAGAGAATCGGAGGGTTCGACCTCACCTTCCGCCCGGCGGGAGAAGACGTCGACCTGACCTCACGTTTGCTCGAAGCCGGGTGCGTGCTGCGCGTGGATCCGGGAGCGGTGGTGGGGACCAACTGCGCGTCCGGGTTCGCGCAGCTGGTGCGCGCGCTCTACGTGTACGGCGGCGGGTTCAGGATGCTGGCGTCGCGGCACGCGAGCTTCAGGCGGGAACGGATCCGCAGCGCGCTCCTGAGGCTGAACCCGCGCGACTGGCGAAACCGGTACCGCCACTACCGCAGAGAGGCGCCGGTCCGCCGGGCCCTCGTCTTCATGCTGCTGCACGCGTTCGTCGTGCTTCCGTACGGTCTCGGCGTGATCGCGGGGCAGCGCGGCTGGAAGCAGACGGGCCGGCCCCGCGACGCCGCAACGGACGGTCTGTCGATCGAGCTGATCGGCCGCTCGCAGCGCGCGGTGCCGGAGCTTTCGCCCGTCGTCGCTGTGGACCAGGAGGAGCTTGCCAGCTAGTGCCGCGAGCGGGTGACGAGCGCCATGCGCATCCGGGCGTTCGGCCCGCCGGCCCCGACGACGCGGCGGCGATCGGCGAGCTCCTGCACCGCTTCAACACGGAGTTCGACGAGCCCACGCCGGGGTCTGAGCAGCTCGCGCGGCGCATCGGCCGGCTGCTCGAGGCGGGAGACAACACGGTGCTCCTCGCCGGCGCGGGCCCGGACGGGCTGGCCGTGCTGAGGTTTCGGCCTTCGCTGTGGAGCGACGGTCTCGAGTGCCATGTCGCGGAGCTCTACGTCGTCCCCGAGACCCGCCGCCAGGGCCTGGGGCGCGCGCTGATGCTCGCCGCCATCGACGTGGCGCGCCGCGCCGGCGCAGACCACATGGATCTCGGCACCGGCGACGCCGACCATGCTGCCCGCGCGCTCTACGAAAGTCTCGGCTTCAGCAACCGTGGTGGCACGCCGGACGGTCCGGTCAATTACTTCTACGAGCGCGACCTGTGAGCTGAGGTTCGTGCGGGCCGCTCAGAGCGACTGCTCGAAGAAGCACGACGGCGAACCCGTATGGCACGCGGGTCCGTCCGGGTCCACCTTGAGCAGCACGGAGTCGCGGTCGCAGTCCACCCAGATCTCCCGTACGCGCATGAAGTTGCCGCTCGACTCGCCCTTCACCCACTGGCGCGCGCGCGAGCGGCTGTAGAACGTGGCCAGGCCGCTCGTGCGCGTCGCGTTCCAGGCGGCCTCGTCCATGTGAGCGACCATCAGGACAGCGCCCGTCTCGCAGTGCTGGACGACCGCTGTCACGAGCCCGACGTCATCGAACGACAATGCCGTCGCCTCGGTCACCTGCGCACCTCGACCCCGTGCTGCGCGAGGTACGCCTTCACAGCCGGCACGGGGTGCGCGAGGAAATGAAAGATGGAAGCTGCGAGCGCCGCGTCCGCGCCCGCGTCCGCGAGCGCGGCGCGAATGTGCTCCGGCTCGCCGGCTCCGCCCGAGGCGATGACGGGCGTGGGCACGGCGGCGATGACGCTGCGCAGCAGCGGCAGGTCGTAGCCGGCGCGCGTGCCGTCGCGGTCCATCGACGTGAGCAGGATCTCGCCGGCGCCGCGCTCGACGGACTCCCGCGCCCACTCCGCGGCATCGCGCTCGGTGCGCACCCTGCCGCCGTGCGAGTACGCCACCCAGTGGTCGCCCTCGCGCTTGGCGTCCACCGCCACCACGATGCACTGCTCGCCGAATCGCGCCGCCGATTCGTCGATGAGCTCCGGGCGTTCGAGGACGGCCGTGTTCAGCGACACCTTGTCCGCCCCGGCGCGCAGAAGACGGTCGACGTCGGCGATGGTGCGGATGCCACCGCCGACGGTGAGCGGAATGAAGACGCTGTCGGCGGTTCGCCGCACCGCGTCGAGGAGCGTGGACCGGTCCTCCACCGACGCAGTGATGTCGAGGAACACGATCTCGTCCGCGCAGTCGGCGTCGTACCGCGCAGCGAGCTCAGCCGGGTCACCCGCGTCGCGGAGCTCGACGAAGTTCACACCCTTGACGACGCGGCCGGACCTGACGTCGAGGCAGGGGATGATCCGCTTGGCCGGCGCCATCAGCAGCCCACGGGGCACGCGCGCAGCGCGTCGGCGAGCGTGAGACGGCCCTCGTAGAGCGCGCGTCCCAGGATCACCCCCGCGGCGCCGTGGTCCGCCGCGGCCACGATGTCGTCGCTGGTGGTGACGCCGCCGCTGAGGTACACGGGGCCCGGATAGACCTCGCGACATCGTTCGAGACCGGCGATGTCGGCTCCGCCCATCATGCCGTCGCGCTCGACGTCCGTGTAGACGACGCCGGCGGCCGGCCAGTCGCGCCATGTGTTGAGACACTCGTCGACGGGACCGCCGCTCGCGATCCATCCGTGGGTGCTCGCCGCGCCCGACCTCACGTCGAGCGCGAGGAGCACCCGCCCCTCGCTGCGCCGGCAGATGTCCAGCGCCACCTCGGGCAGGTCGACCGCCACAGTTCCCAGGACCACCAGCGATGCGCCGGCGTCGAGCAGGTCCAGCGCTGTGGCCACGCTGCGCACACCGCCGCCGATCTGAACCTGCACGCCGCGCTCGCTCGCCAGCGCGAGCAGCGCTCGAATCGCGCCGCCGCTCGCGGCCGTCGCTGCGCTGCGGGCCGCGTCGAGGTCGACCACGTGGAGACGACGAGCCCCGCCGGCGATGAAGGAGTCCGCCACCGACGACGGGTCGTCGGCGTACGCGGTCTCCGCGCCGAAGTCGCCCTGGCGCAGCCGCACGCAGCGCCCATCGCGGACGTCGATCGCGGGAACGACGATCATGCGGCGCTGCGCTGCGCCGCGGCGAGCGGCGCCCGGCACATGGCGACGAAGTTGGCGTAGAGGCGCAGCCCCGCCGCGCCGCTCTTCTCCGGATGAAACTGCACACCCATCACGTTGGCGTGGGCGACGACGGCTGCGATGCTCCCGCCGTGATCGGTGACGGCCGCGACGTCCGCCGGTTCCGCGAGGGCCGCGTAGGAGTGCACGAAGTAGGCGAAGCACCCGCTCTCGACGCCGTCGAGCAGCCTGACCCGGCGAACGATCTCGAGCCGGTTCCAGCCGATGTGCGGCACCTTCCCGGGAGCCGGGTGGAGACGCTCGACGCGCCCGCGCAGCAGTCCGAGGCCGCGCAACGAGGCCGACTCCTCGCTGGAGTCGAACAGCAATTGGTGACCGAGGCACACGCCGAGGACGGGCTTGCCGGCGGCAGCAGCGGCGCTGATCGCACGCGCGAGCCCGCGCTCGTCCAACGCTGCTGCCGCGGCGCCGAACGCCCCGACGCCGGGGAGGATCACGCCGTCGGCCGATTCGAGCACAGCCGCGTCGGTCGTGACGCGGACGTCGGCTCCCGCGGCGAGAAGCGCGCGCTCGACGCTTCGCAGGTTGCCGACGCCGTAGTCACAGACGGCGACCACCGGGGTCACAGAACCCCTTTGGTGGACGGAACCTCCGCTCCCACCACCTGGAGCGCGTCGCGTGTGGCGAGGCCCAACGCCTTGAACGCGGCCTCCGCGATGTGGTGCAGGTTGTCGCCGCGGACGTAGTCCACGTGGATGGCGGCGCCGGCCCCGAGCGCGTATCCCTTCACGAACTCGGAGAGAACTGTCACGTCGAAATCGTTGATGCGCCCGCGCAGCGCGTCCATCGCGAACACGACGGCGGGGCGCTTGCCGTAGTCCACGACGCAGCGCACGAGCGCCTCGTCGAGCGGCGCGTAGGCGTGACCGAAGCGGCGCAGCCCCAGCCGTTCTCCCAGCGCCTCGCCCACCGTGCTGCCGAGCACCAAACCGCAGTCCTCGACCAGGTGGTGCGAGTCGACGTCGACGTCGCCCGTGCCCGAGAGCGTCACGTCCATGCCGCTGTATTTCACGAACGACTCGAGCATGTGGGCGAAGAACGCGATCGGCAGCTCGATGCGCGCGGTGCCCGTGCCGTCGACGCGCACGGCGGAGCTGATGTGGGTTTCCTTGGTGACCCGTTGGTTCGCGGCGGCGCGCTCGCTCATGCGCTGCTGTCCGCGTGTGCCATGCGAACCCTGATCGCGGCCGCGTGGCCGTGCAGTCCCTCGGCCTCGGCGAGTATGCACGCGATCGGCGCCAGCGCCTCGAACTCCGACTCGCTCAGCTGCGTGACGCTCGGCCAGCGCACGAAGTCCAGCACAGAGAGCGGTCCCCGGTGGCGCGCGGCTCCCTGGGTGGGCAGCGTGTGATTCGGGCCGGCGACGTAGTCGCCGATCGACACGGGTGAGAACGCGCCGCAGAAGACGGCGCCCGCGCTGCGCACGCGGTCGCGCAGCAGCTCCGCCGCGGGTCCCTGCAGGGAGAGGTGCTCCGGCGCGAACTCCTCCGCCAGGCGCAGCGCGACCTCGAGCGATTCGCACGTCACGACCGCGGCATGGCTGCCCGCGGCACTGCCGACGATGCCGCTGCGCTGCGCGCGCTCGGCCTGCGCGGCGAACTGCTCGACGAGCGCGCTCGCAAGTGTGGGGTTGTCGGTGAAGCACGCGGCCCAGGCGAGCGTGTCGTGCTCGAGCTGCGACACCAGGTCGGCGGCGATCAGCTCGGCCTCGGCGCCCTCGGACGCGACGACGACGATCTCGCTCGGGCCGGCGAGCTGATCGATGCCCACGGCACCGAAGATCATGCGTTTGGCCGCGGTGACGAACGCGTTGCCGGGTCCGACCACCTTGTCCACGCGGGCGATCGTCTGCGTGCCGAACGCGAGAGCCCCGACGGCCTGCGCGCCGCCGATCGCGTAAACCTCGTCGACGCCGACCAGGTGCGCCGACGCGAGCACGAGCGGATGCACGCGTCCCTCGTCGTCCGGCGGGCTGGCCAGCGCGATCGCGCCGACGCCCGCGACCTGCGCGGGAATCACGGTCATGAGCACCGTGCTGGGGTACGCGGCTCTCCCGCCCGGTGTGTAGCACCCGACGCGCGTCAGAGGTTCGGGACGGAGCTGCACGCTCGACGTTCCACGCGCCGAGAGGTCTGCCACCTGGCACTCGTGGAATCCGCGAATGCGTTCCGCCGCCGCGAGCAGCGCGTTGCGAAGCCGGGGCTCGAGCGCGCGTTCCGCATCTGCGGCAGCGCCCGTCGGGACGCGCAGCGACTCGACGCGCGCTCCGTCCGCACGCGCGGTCCACTCTCTCACGGCGGCGTCGCCGCGGGCGCGAACGTCGGCGAGTATCGTCCGGACGGCGGCCTCAATTGAGAGCGCTGCGCCGAACACCTCCTGAAGGCGCTCCGACGTGGCGGCGTCGGGGACCGCCTCCCCCGCGCTCTCGCGCTCACGCGCCAGCTCGCGCCACTCGTCAACCGCGAGCGAGCGCAGCTCGATCGTCACGCCGCTCCCTGCGACGCGGGCCGCGCCTCGGCCGCGCGTCTCAGCGCCGTGGCGACGGCGCCGATCAGCTCCGTGCGAGTCTTGAGCGCTGCCTGATTGGCGACGAAACGAGCCGTCGACACGTTGGCCTGCGCCACCTCGACGAGGTTGTTGGCGCGCAGCGTGCGCCCGGTGGCGGTGATGTCGAGCACCGCGTCGGCCAGTCCGGTCGCCGGGGCCAGCTCCACCGATCCGTGCAGCCGTATCAGCTCGACCGGCTGCGCGCGTTCGGCGAAAAAACGGCGGGCCGAGCGCGGGTACTTCGTCGCCACGCGGAGCGGCGAAACGGCCTCGCCGTACGCCAGCGGCGAGCCGGAGGGTGCGGCGAGCACCAGCCGGCAGGAGCCGAAGCGCAGGTCGACGAGCTCGTAGAGCTCGCGTTGCGTCTCCCAGAGCACGTCCTTGCCCACGATGCCGCAGTCGCCGGCGCCCATCTCGACGTAGACGGGCACGTCGGTGGGACGCACCTTGATGTAGACGTTGTGCTGGTCCTGGATCATCAGCGCGTCGTCGAAACGGCGCGGATCGATGCGGGCCACGCCTGCCGCGCCGAGAAGGTCACACGCGTCGTCGAGCAGGACGCCGGCGGGGAGCGCGACGCGCAGGCCACTCATCCGAGCGTCCCCGCGATGTCTGCGGCCGCCTCCTCCAGCGATGCCTCGCGCGCCTCGTCGCTCTTCCGGTACCGCACGACGCCGGCATCGACTCGTGCGTCGGCGGTGACGTCGTCACCGGCGGTCAGGTTGCAATGACACGCCACGCCCAGCGCTCTGAGGGTCGACGCCAGCCGAAGCGCGTCCGCGTGCGCGTGCGAGTTCCAGGCGATGCGAAGCGCGCTCGCAGCCGCGGCGTCGCCGCCGCGGCGCGAGACCGTGTCGTAGCAACGATCGATGTGCAGCACGAAACCCGTCGCGGGTTCCGGCAGACCGAAGCGTTGCAGCAGGCGATCGTATCGACCACCGCTCCCCAACGGAAAACCCGAATCGCGCGCGAAGACCTCGAAGATGGGGCCCGTGTAGTAGTCCCAGTCGCGCACGGCGCCGAGGTCCAGCTGCACGCTGTCATCGATGCCGTGCGCCACGAGGAGGTCCCACAGGAGCCCCAGCTGTTCGAGCGCGCGACGAGGACGCTCTCCTCTGACGTCCTCCGCGGCAGCCTCGAGGATGCCCGGGCCGCCCCTGAGCGTCGGGAACGCCAGGACGAGCCGGCGCTCGGCCCCCGCGAAATCCGTGCGCTCGAGCGCTTCCTCCACCGCGACGAGGTCGCGCCGAGCGAGCGACGCCAGCACGCTGGCCTGCACGGCGCTGTCGAGGCCGGCGGACTCGAGCAGCCCCGGAATGAAGTCGGCGTGTCCGACGTCGATCTGCACGCTGTGCACCCCGCTCTCTCGAAGCGCGCACGCGGCGAGCGCGATGCACTCCGCGTCCGCCGACAGGCTGTCGCTCCCCACCAGCTCGCAGCCGGCCTGCATCGCCTCGCGGCGGCGACCCCCGAGGAGCGCGGCGTTGCGCAGCACCGGGCCCGAGTAGCAGAGCCGCAGGGGATACGGGCCACCGGCGAGGTGCGAGGCGACGACGCGCGCGACGCTGACGGTGCGCTCCGCCACGAGCGCGAGCATCGCCCCGTCGGAGTCCGCGAAGCGAAACAGCTCGGCCTGCTGGTCGGAGTCGATCCCCGCGGCAACCGTCTCGAGCAGCTCGACGAGGGGAGTGTCGAGCAGGCCGTATCCCCACGATTCGAACGTGGCGATGATCGTGCCGGCGAGGTCGCGACGGCGCCGCGCCTGTCCCGGCAACCAGTCGGTGAAGCCACTCGCGCGCCTCTGGGCGGGCGTGACCGCCCCTTTCGCTTCGACCGCTGCCATGACGGAATTCTATGGGCGGCCGGACTCTTCGCCGACCCGATGCGCCGCGGGCCGGTGAGTCACGAGCTTCGAAAGAGGTCCACGACGGCGTCGTGCAGCAGGCCGTTGCTGGTGATCACAGTCCCGGAGTCGATGCGCGGGCGACCCTCGAAATCGGTCATCCGTCCGCCCGCCTCCTCGACGATGACCTGCAGCGGAGCCACGTCCCACGCGTTCACGGCGGCTTCTATCCCGACGTCCAGGGCACCCTCGGCGACGAGCACGTGGGACCAGAAGTCACCGAAGGCGCGCACGGTGCGGCACGTCGTGACGAGGTGGCGAAAGCCGTCCGCACGCGAGGGTGCGTCGAAATCACGCGGGTCGGTGCACGACACGAAGGCGTCTGAAAGGTCTGCGACCCGCGAGACGCGCAGTGGCGCGGAGCCAGTCGCGCCTGCGCCTTCACCACGCGCGGCCCACCAGCGCCTGCGCAGCGCCGGCGCCGACACGACGCCGCAGACGGAGACGTCCTTGTGGCGGAGCGCGATCAGCGTTGCCCACACCGGCACCCCGCGCTCGTAGTTCCGCGTTCCGTCGATGGGGTCGACGTACCACCGCCAGTCCACCGAGCCGTCCACGCCGTACTCCTCTCCGCAGACGCCGTGCCCCGGACGGTGGAGTCGGAGCGTCTCGCGGAGGCGCTCCTCGACCTGCCGGTCGGCGTCGGTGACGGGCGTGCCGTCACCCTTGGTGTCGACGCGCAGATCGGTCGCACGGAAGCGGCGCATGCTCACCGCGTCGGCGATGTCCGCCAGCTCCAGCGCCAGTGCCAGGTCGGGGTTCACGCCTGCATGTCCGTGAGGGCGGCGAGCACCCGGTCCGTCGCCGCAGCGTCGCCGACTGTGATGCGCACGTGGTCGTGCGTTTGCGGGCCGTCGAAGCAGCGGACGAGGATGCGCTGCGCGCGCAGGCGCCGCGCGACGTCGGTCGCTGCGCGTCCGGATCCCGGCCTGGCGTACACGAAGTTCGCCTGCGACGGCTGCACCGTCCAGCCCAGCTCGCGAAGTCCCGCGGTCAGCCGGTCCCGCTGCGCCCGCACGGTCTCGACGATGAGCCGGTGGTGCTCCTCGTCCTCGAGCGCGGCCACAGCGCCTGCCACGGCGCAGCGGTCCACCGGGTACGAGTCCTTGACCGCCTCGAGGTCCTCGATGACCGCCGCGCTGCCCAGCGCGTACCCCACCCGGAGGCCGGCGAGCGCGTGCGCTTTCGAAAAGCTGCGCAGCACCACCCAGTTGTCGTGACGCCCCACGTGGGGGGCGCACGACGCGGGAGCGAAGTCGACGTACGCCTCGTCGATGACCACCACCCCGGAGGCGCCGGCCAGCTGGCGCTCGAGGGACTCCGGGGGGATCCAATGGCCGGTGGGGGAATTGGGGTTGACGACGAACCGGAGGGGCGCGGGGCGGGTCGTGAAATCCGGGCTCAGCGCTCCGTTCTGCAGGGGCACCGCCACGTCGCTGACCGCGAACATCCGCGACAGCACGGGGAAGAGCGAATACGTCGGGGTGGGGTGTACGACCGCATCGCCGGGCTCGACGAACGCGCGGTAACAGCAGTCCAGCACCTGGTCGCCCCCGTTGGCCACGAAGATCGCCGCCGGCTCCACGCCGTGGTGGGCGGCGAGGGCGGAGCGCAGCGGCTCACCGAACGGGTGCGGATAGAGCCGGAGGTCCTCTGCGGCGGCGGCGATCGCCCGGGCCACCGTGGGAGACGGAGGCAGCGGAGACTCGTTCGTGTTCAGCTTCAGCCAGTCCACCCCTGTGGGCTGCTCGCCCGGTGTGTAGCCGAAATCGGGTCCCAGCGACGGCCGTCTGAAGCGAGACACCGTTCAGCGCGCGATACGACGTCGAGGGGGCACGCGGCCATCCTATCGACACGGTCTGGGCGCACCTCGCATTGCGTAGGCTTGGACGTCGACGTCGGATCCGTATCGTCGGCGAATCGACTGGTGATGAGGTGACTGCGATCGATCCCGGCCCGTCGCCGGCGCTAAGGCTGAGCAGCGCTGCCTAGCGCAGGCGAGCCGGCGATCAGTCTGTGGCCGTGGGAGGAGCTGACCGCAGACGAATGCGCCGCGTTCTTCGAGCGCAACCGCGTGCACCTGGCACCCTGGGAGCCCATTCGGGAGGTGCAGTTCTTCTCCGTCACCCACCAGGCAGCGCTGCAGGAGCGGCTGGCCGGCGAGCGCGCGGCCGACCGTCACTACGCGTTCGCGGTGGGGGTCGACGACCGGCTGGCGGGCCGCGTCGCCATTTCCGACGTGGTCCGCGGCGCCTTTCAAAGTGCCCACCTCGGCTACGTGACCGACGCGTCGCTGGTCGGCAGGGGCATCGCCACCGCCGCCGTGCGCGCGGCGACGCGCTTCGCGTTCCGCGACCTGGGGTTGCACCGACTGCAGGCGGCCGTGATGCCCCGCAACGACGCGTCGATCCGCGTGGTGACCAAGTGCCGGTTCGAACGGATCGGGCTTTCGCGCGCGTACCTGCGGATCAACGGCCGCTGGGAGGACCACGTGCTCTTCGCGCTCACGTCCGAGGCGGTCAGCCACGCGCCGCGGCCCGGCTGAGCAGGTGCTCGATCCAGCCGCGCAGCGTGGTCGAGATCTCCTGGAGGATGGAGTACTGGCCCTGCGCGGTTCGCCTCGCCTCGTCGTCGAGGCCGCGAAGCACACCGGAGAGCGCGCCCGAGAGCGGCGCGAGCGGGCCCCCGGCGTTCCGCGGGCCAGGCGTCGCGCTGGGGATGGCCGCGGCAGCGGGCCCCGACCCCGGCGTTGCAGCCGGCGTCGACCAGACGATGCTCCGTCCCGGATCGGGCGCACCCGAGGCGTGGGTGGCGGCGAGCAGGAGGCCGACGGCGGCCACGCCGCCCGCGAGGAGTGCGAAGCGCTGAACCATGGCGACCTCCGACGCTGTGCGGCGGTCGCCCCTCCGGCCGGCCCGGATGTCCCGGACGTCCGCATACTACCACAAATCAGTGTAGTGTGGATGCGCGTGGGTTCCGCCGCGACCCGTGGGGAAGATGCGACGATTTGATCGGGAACACGTGAACTCCGCGATGCAGTTGGACAGCTCACAGCGCGACAGTGGCTGACACCCTGGACATCACACTTCCGTCCATGGGCGAGTCGGTGTCGGAGGGCACGGTCGCCCGCTGGGTGAAGGCCGTCGGAGACACGGTCACCGATGGGGAGACCGTCGCCGAGGTCACCACGGACAAGGTTGACGTCGAGGTCCCGGCGCCGGCGGCGGGCACCATCGCCGAGATCGTTGCGGCGGAGGGCGACACGGTCGCCGTCGGCGCGACACTCGCGAGGCTGATGCCCGGGGTCGCCGCGGCGGGGCCGCCTCCGGCGCCGGCCGCGGGCGCACCGGCGGCCCCACCTGCTCCCACCCCGACCCCGACCGGAGCCCGCGTCTCTCCACTCGCCCGAAGAGCGGCGGCCATCAACGGCGTCGACGTCGTCGCGGTGCGCGGCAGCGGCCCCGGGGGCCTCGTTCGCAAGGCGGACGTGCTGCCTGCCCAGGCCGCGGTTTCCGCGGATGGCGCGCCGCCCGCTCCGCAGGACGGACAAGTCGAGCCGTTGCGCGGGCCCGCCGCAGCACTCGTGGACTACATGGAGCGCAGCCGCGACATCCCGACGGCCACGTCGTTCCGCACCGTCGCGGTGGGTGTCCTCGACGCCCGCCGGCGCGACCTCAACGACCTGCTCGCCGCGTCGGGGCGGCCGGGTAAGGTGTCGTTCACCCACCTCATCGGGTTCGCCGTGGCGCGCGCCGCCGTCGCGATGCCCGAGATGACGGCGCACTTCGCGCGGGACGGCCAGGGAAAGCCGGTGCGCGTCCCGGGCGGACCCAGCCTCGGACTGGCCGTCGACACGAGGAGCAGGGACGGCTCCCGGTTTCTCGTCGTGCCGGTGATCCGCGAGGCAGGGCACCGGTCGTTCGGCGACTTCCGCGACGAGTACGAACGGCTCATCGACCGCGCCCGCACCAACACGCTGTCGCCGGACGATCTGCAGGGCGCGACGATCACGCTCACCAACCCCGGCGGGATCGGAACCGTGGCGTCGGTTCCGCGCCTGATGCCGGGGCAGGGGACGATCATCGCGGTCGGCGCGCTCGGCCACACGGCGGAATGGCGCGGCGTCGCGGAGTCACGGCTGCGTGAGCTGGGCGTCGGCAAGGTCATGACCATGACCAGCACCTATGACCACCGGGTCATCCAGGGCGCGCAGTCCGGCGAGTTCCTCGGCCGCATCGAGGCGCTGCTCAACGGTGAAGACGGCTTCTACGCCGACGTCTTCGCGAGCCTCGGCCTCGACCTCCCCGTGGACGCCGCGCAGAGCCCGCGCGGAGACGCGGTCGCGGAGGAGCAGCCATCGGCCGGATCGGCGGCAGCGCCCCGCGCGGACCGGGCGATGCTCGCGGCGATGCAGGCGGCCACGTCGCTGGTCAAGGCGCACCGCACGCACGGACACCTCGGCGCCCACCTGGATCCGCTGGGCACGCCGCCCATCGGCGACCCGGCGATGGAGCCCTCCACGTACCGCCTCACAGCCGACCTGATGCAGGCCATCCCCGCGGACCTGCTGCGCGTGTACGTGCAGGGACGCAACCTCGCCGAGGTGCTGCCCAACCTGCGCCGCACGTACTGCGGGACGATCGCGTACGAGATCGAGCACATCTCCAGCCACGAACAGCGCGTCGCGCTGCGCGAGCACATCGAATCCGGCGCCTACACCCTTCCGTTCACGACGGAGGAGCGTCTTCGCCTCCTGACCAGGCTCACCAAGGTCGATGCGATGGAGCGTTACCTGCGCAGGACGTTCCTGGGGCAGAAGACGTTCTCCATCGAAGGCCTCGACGCGATGGTGCCCATGCTCGAAGCGCTGCTCACGATCGTCGCGGACGACGGCGTCAACGAGGTGGTGATGGGGATGGCGCATCGCGGCCGGCTGGCCACCATCGCCCACGTCGTCAACCGCCCCTACGAGTCCATCCTTAACGCGTTCGAGCTCGGCGAGCGGCGCCGCGTGGTCGGGGTCAACGTCGACGACCCGACCGGCGACGTCAAGTACCACATCGGCGCGACCGGCACCTACCTCGCGCACACGGGCAAGGCGATCACCGTGCGTCTCCTGCCCAATCCGAGCCACCTCGAGGCCGTCGACGGAGTGGTCGAGGGCTGGACGCGCGCGACGCAGACGCAGCGGCGGGCGTCGGAGGTCAACCTCGACGCCAAGGCCGCGATGCCCATCCTCATCCACGGCGACGCCGCGTTTCCCGGCCAGGGTGTGGTCGCGGAGGTGCTCAACCTGCAGGCGCTCGCGGGCTACTCGACGGGCGGCACCATCCACATCATCGCCAACAACCAGATCGGCTTCACCACCGAACCGGGCGAGGCGCGCTCGACCCGCTACGCGTCGGACCTCGCCAAGGGCTTCGACAGCCCGATCGTGCACGTCAACGGCGACGACATCGAGGCGTGCATCGCAGCGGTGCGGCTCGCGTACGACTACCGTCGCACATACCACCGCGACGTCGTCATCGACCTGGTCGGCTACCGCCGCTTCGGGCACAACGAGACCGACGAACCCGCGTACACGCAGCCGGTGATGTACCAGCGGATCCGTGAGCACCCCACGGTGCGCGAGATCTTCGCCAGGCGTCTCGTGGACGAGGGATTGATCACGCAGGCGGACGTCGACGCGCAGGCCGCCGAGGCGTACGCGCGCGTCGCCGCGGCGCACAAGCGCGTGAAGGAGACGCTCGCTGCGGAGGAGGACGCGCGGCAGGAGCGGCACCCGGCGGTCGCGCAGGCGGATGGGGACGTCCAGACCGGCGTGGCGCGCGAGACGCTGGTCGCGCTCGACGATGAGCTGGTTTCGTTCCCCGACGGGTTCACGCCCAACAGCAAGTTGCTGCGGCAGCTGGAGCGGCGGCGTGCCTCGCTCACCGAGGGCGGCATCGACTGGGGCACCGCGGAGGGGCTGGCGTTCGCGTCGCTGGTCGTCGACGGGCGACCCATCCGACTGACTGGGCAGGACACCGAGCGCGGCACTTTCAGCCAGCGACACCTCGTGTTTCATGACGAGCACAACGGCGATCGATGGGTGCCGCTGCAGCATCTGCGTGACGCAAAGGCCACGTTCGAGCTGCACAACAGTCCACTCAGCGAGGTGGGATGCCTCAGCTTCGAGTATGGCTACAGCGCGGCGGATCCCGAGACGCTCGTGATCTGGGAGGCGCAGTACGGGGACTTCGTGAACAACGCGCAGATGGTGATCGACCAGTTCATCGCGGCGGGTCGCGCCAAATGGAACCAGCGCTCACGTCTGGTGCTGCTGCTTCCTCACGGCTATGAGGGAAGCGGTCCCGAGCACTCCAGCGCGCGCATCGAGCGCTTTCTGCAGCTGAGCGCGAACGGCAACATGCGCGTCGCCAACTGCTCGACGGCGGCGCAGTACTTTCACCTGCTGCGCAACCAGGCTGCGATCCCCGATCCGCGCCCGCTCGTCGTGTTCACGCCGAAGAGCCTGCTGCGGCTCAAGGAAGCAGCATCCAACCTGCAGGAGCTGAGCACGGGAGCGTTCCGCCCGGTCATCGACGACACCGTCGCCATGCAGCGCGCGGACGCGATCCGGACCCTCGTCCTCTGCTCCGGCCGCGTCTTCTACGACCTCCTGCTGTCCGCAAAACGCGACACCGCGTCCGACGTCGCGATCGCGAGGGTGGAGCTGCTCGATCCGGTGCCGGTCGAGGCGATCGCCTCGGTGATCCAGGGCTATCCCGCCCTCCAACGGATTCTCTGGGTGCAGGAGGAGCCGGAGAACATGGGCGCTTGGAGCCACCTGCAGGACGCGATCGCCGCGGTGCTTCCCCGGGCTGTGCCGCTCGACTACGTGGGGCGTCCCCGTCGTGCGAGCCCGTCGGAGGGGTACGCGGGTTCACACCGCCTGGAGCAGGAGCGCATCGCCGAGCAGGCGCTCAGCGCGCCGGCGGCGCAGGACGACCGCGCGACGGCGGGCGCCGTCGCAGAGCCTCGCACGCAGGCAACCAGCGACGTAACCGCGTGAGCCCGCGCGTCGTGGTGCTCGGCGGGGGCCCCGCCGGCGATGTGGCGGCGTTGCGCGCGGCGCAGCTGGGCGCCGAGACCAGCTTGATCGAGCGCGCGGAGCTGGGTGGCACGTGCCTCAACTGGGGTTGCATCCCCACCAAGTCGCTGCTTGCCGGAGTCGACCTCCTGCGCAAAGTGCGGCGCGCCGGCGACTTCGGCATCTCCGTGGGCGAGCCGGGAATCGACTTCCCGCGCATGATGGCGCGCAAGGAAGAGGTGGTCCTCAAGATGCGCAACGGGGTCGCGGCGGCGTGCAAGCGCAAGAACGTGCGAGTCGTGCGGGCGCAGGGGGTCGTGGACGGTGATGCGGTGGTGACGGGCTCCGAGCGCCACGAGTTCGACCACCTGATCGTCTGCGTGGGCACGGAGCCGTCGGGACTTCGCACCATCGACATGGACCACCCATGCGTGGTGACGTCGAACGGCGTCCTGCGCCTCGAACGAGTCCCGGAGCACCTGCTCGTGATCGGCGGCGGCGTCGTCGGCTGCGAGTTCGCCAGCCTGTTCATCGCGTTGGGCAGCCGCGTCACGGTGGTCGAGGTGCTGCCCCAGATCCTGTCGGGCGTGGATTCGCGAATCGTCCGTGAGTTCCGGAGGACCGTGGAGAAGGAGGGCGTCGTGTTCCACACGGGGCGCATGCTCGAATCGGTCGAGTATCACGACGCCTCGGTGACGGCGCACCTCGACGACGGCACCGCCGTCGACAGCGACCTCGTGCTCGTGTCGGTGGGCCGCCGGGCGCAGACGCGCGGCATCGGCCTCGAGGACGCCGGAGTGCACATCGACGAGAGCGATCACGTCGTGGTCGACGAGATGCTGCGCACCGCCAACCCGAGGATCTGGGGCGCCGGTGACTGTATCGGCGGCCTGCAGCTCGCGCACCTGGCCAACGCGGAGGCGGCCAGGGCGGTCGAGAACGCGCTCGGACACCACGTGATGCCGATCGACCGGACCGTCGTCCCGTCCTGCATCTACACGCACCCTGAAATTGCCATGGTTGGCTTGAACACGGAGACGGCGAAGGAGGCGGGCATCGACGTCAGGGTCGGCCAGGCGCGCTTTCTCGGCAATGGCAAGGCGCTCGCCGAGGGCGAAGCCGACGGCATCGTGCAGCTCTACGCGGACGCGGCGACCGACCTCCTCATCGGCGCGACCGTCATGGGTGTCCACGCGGTCGAGGTGATCCACGAGATCGGCGTGGCGATGAGCGACGGCCTGACGATGGACGACCTGGGGTCGATCATCCACGCGCACCCGACGGTCAGCGAGCTGATCCTCGACGCCGCCGAACAGGGCGAGGGCGTCGCCCCCTACCTGAGCTGATCCGCCCGCGGCACGACGCCGATCACGGATACACCTGCCTGGTCAGGTCCGCGTCGTGACGGCGGCGTGAGCGCACGCGGAGCGCGCGCCGCAGCGCCAGGCTCTCGAGCAGACCGAGGCCCAGCGCGGCGATGGCGAGCACGAGGAGGACGATGCCGAGCCAGCGGGGACCGAGGACCGCAGGGCCGACCCCGGCGGCGATCAGCGTGGCGCCCGCCGCCACCATCACGGTCAGCGCAAGCAGGCGCCACGCGATCGAGACGCCCTCACGAAACCGCCTGACGCGCTCGCGCATGTCGATGCGCAACTGTGGCGTCGGCGGGCGGCCCGCCGGGCGCGCCGGACGCCCCGCGCCGGTCGACCGCCGGGCGGTCGCGAACCGCCAGAACAGCAGTCCTCCCAGCAACCGGAAGAGGATGCGGAGGAGCACTGCGACGGGCATGACCCCATGCTACAGTCGCGAGCCCGCGCGCTTTTCGTAGCCGCCGCGCAGCCGGTCCCGGGCAAAACGGGCAGCGCATGTTGTGAGGGAGAACCATGGTCCGTGCGTACGTCCTGATCAGTGCAACGGCGGGAAAGGCGCTCGAGGTGGCCACCTCGCTCAAGGACCAGCCGGGGATCGTGCAGGCGGACGCGATCACCGGTGAGTACGACGTGATCGCGCTCGTCGAAGCCGGCGACGTGCCCGGCATCGGGCGGCTCATCGTCGACCGGGTCCAGGCCGCGCCAGGTGTCTTCAAGACGATCACGTGTCTCGTCGTGCAGTGAGGCGCGCCCAGCTCTGACGAGCCTGGCCGGACTCGGCGCGCGGTCGCTGTCCCGGCTCGCATCCAGCCGCCGCCTGCGTCGCTCGCTCGCCGCCTGGACGGCGCTCGGCCTGGCCGCGACGGTGGCATTCGCGGACGCGGTGGCTGCCCAGCACAGCGCCGGCACAGTCCCCGCCGTCACGTTGATCGCGGTGGGCTGGTGGGCGCTCGTCGCGGCGATCTTCGCGGGGGGAGCGGCGCTCCTGCTGACGCCTTCGGGCGAGCCTGTCGACGTCTACGGCGTGCCCAACGGGCTCACCGCGCTGCGAGCCTGGCTGTGCCTGCCGCTGCTGCT